>PVMK01161528.1_pt1 | contig 85495 bp, 80 predicted proteins | sample 1853481 | NCBI WGS metagenome assembly PVMK01 (sample SAMN08533507, study PRJNA380276) | Marine sediment metagenome, whole genome shotgun sequencing project.
TTGACTCGATCGACCTGATGATTGTATCGAATGAGCTGTGGTCGAAACGCGTTGCACCCGGGCCTCCGGGAAAGAGGGTATCTCCTGTGAGCACGACCCCATCGAGGGCGATGCACACCGATCCATGTGTGTGACCGGGCGTATGGACAATTTGTGCGATGACTTCGCCGACAGGCAACGTTCCCTCCGCCAGCAGCACATCGGGCGTCTTGCCTGCGATCTCAACATCGGCAGCGTGCAACATGAACGGCACTCCGAGGCTGGCTGTCACCTCAGGGATCGCTCCGTGGTGATCCCAGTGGCCGTGTGTGGTCGCCACCGCCGTGACCGCCGTTCCGTCTGTCATTGCAGCGATGCGATCAGTATCGCTGGCGGCGTCGACGATCAGCGATGCTCCGGTCGCGCCGCAGGTGATCAGATAGACATTGTTCCCAATCGGTGGCGTAACGATGCACCTCACCGTGAATCCGTCGCCTTCGAAGACAATCCCCACAGCCGACCTACTTCTCGAGACTGTTGAGGAATCCTTCGAGCTGCTCGATCGACAGCTCACCCGCAGTTCGCAAAGCGACGGTCCCATCTGCATTCAGGAACACCCAATAGGGGAACCCCCCTCTGCCATAGGCGCTCAGCACGCTGTTTGACTGGTCGTCGACGATGAGCGGAGTGGTCCAACCTTCCCGGACCAGCCACTCAGACGCTGGGTAGTTGGGGCTCGCCGAATTGGCAGCAGTGGATACCGAATAGAGGTCGACACCGTCAACACCGCCGCCGCTGTCGAGCCACCCCTGGACGCGTGGAACTTCCGCCTGACAGTGCGGGCACGAATGTTGGAGGAACACGATGCCCTTCGCCCTTCCGTCGTTTGTGATCGAAACGTCGTTTTCGACATAGTCCTGACCGAATACGTCAGGGGCGACAAGTCCGGTGGCCGAGGTGTCAACCGCGACGTTGATCGGCATCGACGGCAGCGATGTTCCTACGATTTCGGGTGTCCCGTATTCGGCGCCGATCTCTTCGGTTCCGAACATGACCGCTGCGATGAGCAGGAGTACGACGAGTCCGCCGACCGCCCCGATGATGATGCCGGTCTTGGATCCCGATGATGACCTGTCAGCCATGTAGTGCCTTCTTCTGTCGATTGATCTGCTTGGAGAGTGCTAGGCGGATGTTGTCACGGTGCGAGAGCTATTGACCCGGTTTGCCCACAGCAACACGAGGATGAGGGCGAAGGCGGACAAAGCCATGTATGGGATCGTCACGAACCCGAATTCTTTGATGTACGGTGCGGAACACGGTGGGCCGACTGCGGCGCACGCGCCGGAATCAAGGCTCGGGAAGGCCTGCATCAGGCGATGCCAGATCGCCACGCCGAGTCCGATCACGGCCAGCACTGCTGCATAGAGCCTGATACCGTTGTCCTTCCGCCAGGCCGCTATGGGCAGCATGATCGCGATCGGGTACATGGCGATTCGTTGATACCAGCACAGCTTGCATGGGATGAGACGTACGATCTCGGACAGGTACAGACTGCCGACCATTGCCGCTATCGCGACTCCACCTGCGAGCCACAGCGCGACACCCCGAAGAAATTCGAACGGACTCTCGCGTCTGTTGCGTCCCACGACGCCGATGGCGATCAGCCCGATCGTCATCACGTTTGCAGCGATCGCCCCCAAGGCGAAGAAGAGCTTCATGGTTTCGAAAGACATCTGGCTCCTACTCGGCTAAGCCCTTAGAAGCTACCAGTGGCTCGGACATATCCGGCAACCGTCCCTACCCTTCGTTACATGAACGGACCGCTCTTCTTCGCCGTGATGATAGTGCTCGTCCTCGCATTTGGCGTTGCGATGTTTTGGCAGGAGTCTCGTCGGATGCAGCACGCTGAGGCGATCTATGGGGTAGAGGATTCGATCGATTTCATATGGGACGGCCTCGGGGAGGACAAGCTCGGCCTCAAGAAGTCTGACGTTCGCCGCATCCTGGAGTGGGAGATGTATTACCTCCAACAGCCGAACCTCTGGAAGGAGGAGGGGCCACCGATCGTCGGAGGTGAGGCAGCAGCCCGATACACCCAGGAACAAGCTTTCGACGCGGGGTTCTCGTACGAACCCGGGCAGATCTTCGGTGTCATGGACCTCCAGGCTGCCTACCTGGAAGCGATCGGTGCGGTCGGAGAGATCGCCGAGCCTCCGGAGTGACCTGATACCAGGCGACTACCAGGGACGTGTCAATACAATGCCGTTCCGAATGCTGGTGGCCCAACATTCCGCACGGAGGCAAGCGAGATGGCAACCCAAAGGATCTTGATCGCGATCGTCGCGACTGTTGCCGTGCTCGGCGCTGCGTGCACGGGTGGTGCGTCAGATCCGACGACGGCCACTTCCTCGACCACGACCATCCCTGCCGGAATCCCAGACCTCGAATTCGGCAAGGGCGAGGTTCCATTCACCGTTCCTGCCGGGTTCCCTGTCCCTGGCTCAGCCGTCATCGGGACGACCATGATCGATGGTGGCAACGGTCGAACCGAGATGATCATCAACTTCCCTGCGTCCGTGGCAGACGTCGTCACATTCTACGAGACGAACCTTCCGGTGCTTGGATTCGCAGTCACGGATTCCAGGGGCACTGAGTCCGAGTGGGACATCAGGGTCTCCAAGGACGGTGTGACGGGAACGATCCATTTGACCTTCGGTGGTACGGGCCTTTCGTCTGGCACGTTCACTTTCGACCACTCCTAGCCGGCGCGGAACGCGTCGCTTTGGATCAGTAAGGACGGGTCACTGCACCCTGCGGCCTACTTCGCCACGACCGTGATGATCACGATCATGCCGTGCTGGTATCCCAGGGGTCCCCCTCATCGTTGTACGGCGGAGACGCTGCTATGGCCGGATCCGAGGGATCAACCGATTCCTCCACAGCTGCGGCGGCTGCGCCTTCGCGCACCGTGTTCATCAGGAGGTACGTGCCGGGGACCTGGAGACGGATCCTGCCATCGAACGCTCCCTCGCCAGGTGCCGCGCTCAACGCTCCGACGAGTTGGAAACCGGGTTGTGCGCCATTGTCGAAATCGAACGCTTCAGGATCGAGCGTCGAAAAATACCACGGATCTCACATCGTCGTCCTCGAGGCGAACGACAGCGAGACTGTGATACTCGGATGAGGAACTGTTCACGAGTTCGATCGCGTCCCCCGCTGTAAATTCGGCTGGAAGTCCGCGGAACCCGAAGTCGAACGCTTCGATCTCGAAGGTCATCGGTCCTGCTTGAACCACCGCGCTCGTTGTTGGCATTGTTACAGCGGGTGCCTCGGTCGTGGGTGTTGGCGTCGCGTCGAGGGTCGTTGGAGGAGTATCAGCCACCCTCTTCTTTGTGGACTCTTCTTCAGTGTGGGCTTGTGGGCCAGCTGGGTCTGTGCGGTCGTGCTCCTCTGCCATGTTGCGTGGAGCAGCGTTGTGAGATCATCAGTTTCGCTTCTCAATAGATGCGGTTCAGGTGCCGGATTTGCGTTCCTGAGCCTCTGAGTTGCGGTATCGGTGGACATCAGCCTTCTCCTCCTTCCTCAGCAACACGCGGGGAGAAATGTTCACATCCGGCTACGGAGATTCACCAGGGTGGAACGTCCGCATAGAAGACGTTTCGGGTCGGGTCACGTGCTGATGCATCTCGAATCTCGCACAACGGTCATAGAGGGCGAGCGGGTTCGTTCCGGACAGAGGATCGCAGCCGATACGCGCACAGGGAATGCATCTGGTGGTTGGCTGCACATCCACTACGAGATCCGTGACGGCGAGGACTCCATCGACCCGGTGCCATGGCTCAGAGCAACAGGATCCACGTTCGTCGACCCGGCTGCGTCGGACCTCCATACAGGAACCGCTCGTGTCTACTCAGACTGCGAGAAGCGCGCGTAGGCCCTTCAACCCTTGATCAACCTCACGACATCCTCGGCCAGCTGTTTGTGCTTGAGCACGAAATAGTGGTCGGAGCCCGAATACCTGATGATCTCAGCAGAGATCGACTCGGCGTATGCAGCGAGATCGTCTGCCTTGATGAACTGGTCGCGCTCGCCGATGATGAATCTGCGCCGTGCCGGTGCGAGGTTCGTCGGGTCGGGCAGGGCCGGGGTCAGCGGGCTGCTCACCGGTGGGGCGATGCCGACAAAGGGCACCGTCGATCCCGTCTGTGCTTGCCAGCTCAGTGAGACCGCCGCGCCGAAGGACCATCCGGCCATGCCAGCCAGAGGAACATCGAGATGCGATGCGTAGGTCATGGCCGCATCGACATCGCGTAGCTCATCGTGGCCATCTCCGTGGACGCCGGTCGACCCACCTGCACCGCGAAAGTTGAACCGGAATACATCGAAGCCTTCAGAGACCGCGTGTTTTGCAATGGCTCCAAGAATCGGTGCGCGCATCGTGCCACCTTGTTGGGGATGAGGGTGGAAGAGCACGATGACGCCGTGGGCGTCAACAGCTCTGGTGTGGACCGCCTCGAGGAGCTCACCGTCTGAGGTTGAGAGAGAGGGGTTCGTCACAGAGTCGAGAACCATACCGCGGTCGCAGCGAGGATCACGAGGCCCGCTGCGAGCGATGCCAAGATGAGATAACGGGTTTGCACGACACAAGCGTATCGGGCCCCAGTCACTTGAGATGTCTGGTCTTCCCGAGATCTCGCAACAGGTCATACGGATAGATACCTGTTGTATGCCCATCGGGCGAGAACGTGAGATTGATGGCGTAAGCGCCCACGAAAGCGACGTTGAGGATCTTCACTGTTTCCAGATACGCCGGGGTAGGCGGTACCGCGGTGTTCCGACAGGTCGCGCATGGACAGACACTCCGAAGCCTTGCAGCGGACATGCGGTCGACTCGCCCGTCGTCCCATGTCACGACGAGTTCCACGCCGCCCTCAAGCTCAATAATCGTGGGTTCATGCACGGGTCGAGTCTACGTGGAGGCGCGTTCACGCCGCGTTCACCGGTCGCTACTCTGCGCTCTCCCAATAGACGGAGCCAGCCAATGGTTGACGGCCCTATCTACCTCGATGGTTTCACTCATCAACTCACAGACATCGACCCTGAGGAGACATCAGAGTGGCTCGAGGCATTGGATTCGGTCATCGCGACCGACGGCCCTCAGCGAGCCACGTATCTGATGTCGCGGCTGCTCGAGCGTGCACGCCAGGAGTCCGTCGCTGTGCCCGGTTCGATCTCGACACCGTACGTCAACACGATTCCACCCGAGGCGGACGTCGAGTACCCAGGCGACGAATACCTCGAGAAACGCATCAGGCGTTTCATCCGATGGAACGCGGCTGCCATGGTGATCCGCGCCAATCAGGCGGCAGACGGAATCGGGGGCCACCTATCAACGTTCGCGTCCTCAGCGACGCTCTACGAAGTGGGGTTCAACCACTTCTTCCGGGGCAAAGCCGACGGAACCCCGGGCGACCATGTGTACTTCCAAGGCCACGCGACGCCGGGTATCTACGCCAGGGCGTTCCTCGAGGGAAGGCTCGACGAGAGACTTCTTGACAGGTTCAGACGCGAGATCGGAGAACCAGGACTTTCGAGCTACCCGCACCCAAGGCTGATGCCCGATTTCTGGGAATATCCGACGGTGTCGATGGGACTCGGGCCGATCAACTCGATCTATCACGCCCAGTTCCTCAAGTACCTCTCCAACCGTGGCATCGATGACACGAGCGACACGCGCATCTGGTCCTTCCTCGGAGACGGCGAAACGGACGAACCGGAGACGCTCGGTTCGATCTCACTCGCGGGACGCGAGAAACTCGACAACCTCACGTGGGTCGTCAACTGCAATCTGCAACGTCTCGACGGTCCGGTGCGGGGCAACGGCAAGATCATCCAGGAACTCGAAGCCATGTTCCGTGGCGCCGGCTGGAACGTCATCAAGGTCATCTGGGGATCCGACTGGGATGATCTCATCGCAAGCGATGCAACCGGTGCGCTGGTTGCCAAGATGAACAAGACGGTCGACGGGGAGTATCAGAGGTTCAAGGCTGAGTCTGGTGCGTACGTGCGTGAGAACTTCTTTGGTCCAGATCCGGAACTTCAGAGACTTGTTGAGCACATGTCCGATGACGAGATCTGGGACCTGAGACGCGGCGGTCATGACCATAGAAAGATCTACTCCGCATACCTCTCTGCGACCCGTCTCGAGGGAGCCCCGACCGTCATACTCGCGAAGACGATCAAGGGCTGGACTCTCGGGCCAGGTGTTGCCGGCAAGAATGCGACCCATTCGATCAAGAAGTTGACCGGTGACCAGCTCGTGGACATGCGCAACAGGTTGCATCTCCACGATGAGATCTCCGATTCTGATCTCGACAGCGGCAAACCGCCGTACCTCAGGTTCGCCGAGGACTCACCCGAGTATGTCTACCTTCAGGAACGTCGCGTGATCCTCAACGGGCCCGTGCCCACACGAGGTCTCCGGACACGCGTGCCCCTCATGCTTCCCGACCACGCGCCGTTCTCCGAATTCGATGCCGGATCGGGAACCATCGAGGTTTCGACGACGGGAGCGTTTACGCGGCTGCTTCGCTCCCTCACCCGTGACCCGAATGTGGGACAGAGAATCGTTCCGATAATCCCTGATGAAGGTCGGACGTTCGGCATGGATGCTCTGTTCAAGGAGATCAAGATCTACGCATCGGAGGGTCAGCTGTATGTGCCGGTGGATCACGACATGATCCTGTCATACAAGGAAGCCATCGACGGTCAGATCCTTGAGCAGGGAATCACCGAGGCAGGCGCCACGGCGACTTGGATCGCTGCTGCGACGTCATACGTCACAAGAGGCGTTCCGATGATTCCTTTCTACATCTACTACTCGATGTTCGGGTTCCAGCGTGTTGGCGATGCGCTGTGGGGAGCTTCAGACGCCGGAGCGAGGGGTTTCCTCCTTGGTGCCACTGCTGGAAGATCCACCCTTCCGGGAGAAGGTCTCCAGCATCAGGATGGCCACAGCCATCTTCTTGCTTCGGTGATTCCTGCATGCAAGGCCTATGACCCTGCCTTTGCGTTCGAAATGGCAACCATCATCGAGCACGGTATCGACCGTATGTACGGCCAGGATGAAGACGTCTTCTATTACCTCACTCTGTACAACGAGAATTGTGTGCAGCCTCCAAAGCCGGAGGGCGTCGATGATGGGATCATCGATGGCATGTACCGATTCGCTGCCGCAGAAGGAGGGAAGCCCCTGGCCGCGACCATTCTCTTCTCCGGCCCAGCGCACCAAGCTGCCCGAGACGCCCAGCGCGAACTCTCCGAGCGATACGCCGTGGGGGCAGATCTGTGGAGCGTGACCTCATACAAGAATCTTCGTGAGGAGGCGCTCGAAGTCGAAAGGTGGAACAGGCTTCACCCCGGTCAGGAGCCACGTGTTTCGCTCCTGGCACAGCGACTCAAGACGTCAGATGGGCCGATCGTCGCCGTCACGGACTACATGCGAATCGTCTCTGACCAGATCGCCCCCTTTGCGCCGAGGCCTTTCACCTCTCTCGGCACGGACGGATACGGTCGAAGCGACACCAGAGAATCGCTGAAGGCATTCTTCGAGGTGCGGGCAGGAGACATCGTTGTTGCCGTCCTTGCGCTTCTCGCCCGAGGTGGATTGGTTCAGTCTTCTCTGGTGGTCGAAGCGATCGAACTCTATGGGATAGATCCAGAGCTGACGCCGCCATGGAAACGCTGAGCCAGCCAGTACCCTTGCATCGAGCCACGGTGTCTTGGTACGAGGCTCAGCACTATTCTTTGTCCATTGCCATCGACTGTCTGGAGCTGCCTCTTCTATGTACGACATCGCCATCATCGGTGGGGGACCGGGTGGATACGCTGCAGCCCTGTACGCCCACAACTTCGGGCTCACTGTGGCGCTCGTGGAGAAAGAACGGGTCGGGGGCACTTGTCTTCTCAAGGGATGTATCCCAGCAAAGGCATGGATACAGTCCGCCGAGGTCTACTCCACCGTCGCGGGGGCCGAAGAATTCGGTGTCATCACATCTGAGCCCGAATTCGCCTGGCCGAAGGCGCTCGAACGCAAACAGAAGGTCGTCGAGGGTCTCGTCGAGGGCCTTTCAGGTCTGTTGAAACAACGCGGTGTTGACATCATCGATGGCCATGGCCGCATCAGCGGTCCGGGTGAGGTCATCGCTACGTCAACTAATGGCGAAGAGACGAAGATCGCTGCGAAGAACATCATTCTCGCCACCGGTTCGCAGGCTGCATCCATTCCCGGGTACGACATAGACGGGACCAGCATTGTCACGTCGGACCACGCACTTGACTGGACAGAGCAACCCAAGCGGGTGGCGGTCATCGGCGCGGGAGCCATCGGCTGTGAGTTCGCGTCATTTCTCTCCAAGATCGGTACCGAGGTCCACCTCTTCGAGATGGAGGGTCAACTTGTTCCCGGCATGGAGCCCGAGGCGGCGAAGGTTCTTGCCAGGGAGTTCCGGAAGACCAAGATCACGACCCATCTCGGTGTCGGTGTCGGCCCGGCAAAGGTGGCTGACAATGTTGTCACGGTTCCCTACAAGGATGAGTTCGTCGAGGTCGACGTGGTTCTCGTTGCGGTGGGTCGTAGACCGGTGACCGACGACATTGGACTCGACTCCGTTGGTCTCGTTTCTGATCGGGGGTTCATCGTTGTCGATGCTGCGACGATGGAAACCTCTGCACCGAGGGTTTATGCCGTTGGAGACATCGTGAGCGGCACCCAGCAGCTGGCGCATGTCGCCTTTGCTGAAGCGATCGCTGCCGTGACCCATATCGCGACAGGAAAGACGGCGCCGGTCGACTACAACGCCATCCCGATCGTCGTGTACACCCACCCTGAGATCGCGTGGGTTGGCAGAACTGCTGCAGATGCCTCCGATGCCGGGTACGACGTGACTGCCACAGAGCACGGGATGCGTGGCGTGGGTAGGGCGATCATCAAGGGTGAGATCAGTGGCATCGTCAAGATCGTCTCCGAGAGCGACGGGCCGATACTCGGCGCGACCGTTGTCGGACCTGGCGCTGGTGAGATGATCCACGAACTCATGTATGCCGTTGGATGGGAAGCACTGCCATCTGAGGCTGCAGCGTTCATCCATGCACATCCAACGGTTTCTGAAGCGATCGGTGAAACCCTTTTGGCATCAGCAGGCCGGGGCCTGCACTAAGGAGCAAATCAATGTCGGTAACGATCACGATGCCACAACTCGGCGAGACGGTCACGGAGGGCACGATCCTCGCCTGGGTGAAACAGATCGGTGAATACGTTGCCGAGGACGACATCCTCGTCGAGATTTCGACGGATAAGGTCGACACCGAAATCCCCTCACCTGCCAACGGCGTTCTGACGGAGATTCTCGTTGCCGCTGGAACAACGATCGATGTGGGGACGCCGATAGCGGTGCTTTCGGATGACGACGATCCGGTCCTCCCTTCGTCCGAGACAGCAGAGGAACGAGGCGAGGACTCAGGTTTGGCCGGCGAACCCGAGGGCCAAATCATCCCAAGAACGGAATCTGAGTCCCGGGAGCGGCGCGGGATCATCTCGCCTGTGGTGAGGAAGCTCGCCGCCGAGCACGGAATCGACCTAGCCATGGTCCCAGGGACCGGTGACGGCGGAAGGATCACGCGAAGCGATGTCGAGACCTTCCTCTCCGTCCTCCCTTCAGGGGGGACAAGCGAGCTTGCGAGCCAGGAGGGAGCGCGAGCCAGCGAGCCCGGTACGACGGACGACGGGACTCAGGCACAGGTCTCTTCGACGCCTCCCGCGGCCCCCTCGGGTGACGTGCGCGAGATCGGGCATCTGCGAGCGCTGATCGCGAAGAACATGCGTAACGCCAGACAGGTGGCAGCCCACGTGTGGACGTCGGTCGAGGTTGACTACGAACGGGTTGAGTCTGCGCGGACAGCGAACAAGGATGCGTTCACGGAGGCCGAAGGCTTCTCGTTGACCTACCTTCCATTCATTGCAAGGGCAACCATGGAAGCGCTTTCGGCGTTCCCTGTTGTCAATTCGCAGTTCGATCTCGAAGTAGGCACCCACACATTCCACCGCCACGTGAACCTCGGACTCGCCATCGATCTCGACCAGAAGGGTCTGATCGTCGCGAACATCCCGGGCACGGACTCGATGACGCTTCGTGCCATCGCACGGTCGGTCAGGGCGACAGCCGTTGCGGCACACGACAACAAGCTCGGGCCGGACGATCTCCATGGATTCACGTTCTCGATCACGAACCCCGGCCCCTTCGGCTCGTTCATGTCTGCACCGATCATCCCACCACCGAACGCCGCGATCCTGTCGACGGAAACGATCAAGAAGCGGCCCGTGGTGGTCGAGTTGCCTGACGGATCTGACGGTATCGCCATCCACCACATCGGCTATCTCGGCCTGAGCTGGGACCACAGGGTCTTCGACGGGTCAACGGCTGCGCTGTTCCTTAACCGCATCAAGGAGAACCTCGAAACGTGGGACTGGGAGCAGGAACTCAGGTGAGCCATGTGGGAGTCTTTCGCTCCCGATGGCTCGGGCGCGTCGACTACAGCGAGGCCTGGGATCTCCAACGTGCCATCTGGGACGGTCGCGTCACCGGTCGCACACGCGATGACTATCTGTTGCTGCTCGAGCACCCCCACACCTACACGGTTGGTAGGAATGGAGATGGATCGAACCTGACTGTCAGCAAGGATCGCCTTGCCGACATCGGTGCCGACATCATCGAGGTAGATCGGGGTGGGGACATTACGTACCACGGACCTGGCCAGCTCGTCGGCTATCCGATCGTTGCAATCCCAAGAGTCGCGGGCGGCTTTGATGTCGTTGGGCATGTCAGACGTATTGAACAGGTTCTCATCGCAACGCTCGAGGACCTCGGCGTCGAGGCATGGACTGAGTCAGGATTCACCGGTGTGTGGACCCGGATGGGCAAAGTCGCTGCTATCGGTGTGCGGGTCTCTCGCGGTGTGTCGATGCACGGGTTCGCCATCAATGTCGACCCAGATATGGAGTATTTCTCCAACATCGTGCCTTGCGGTATCGCGGACAGACCCGTGACCTGCCTCACGGCATTGCTTGGGCGATCCGTATCGATCGAAGAAGTGGTCGAGACTCTGCTGCCCAATGTCGTGCCCCTGAGCTCGCGCACAGAGACGGAGACCCAGCTTGGCGCGTTCACCCGTGGAACCGCCAAGCGAACATTCGAGGTCGACCGGATGGTCGAAGCCGGAGTATTCAGCCCAAGATCGGCAGATGAAGCTCCGGTGATGATCCGTGGGCTGCTTGGGGGGGAGCCGGAGAAGCCCTCGTGGATGAAGGTCAGGGTCGACATGAGCGACCCGAAGTTCATGGAGCTCAAGAAACTGAATCGGGGTCTCGGTCTCAACACCGTGTGTGAAGAAGCCGGATGCCCCAACATCTACGAATGCTGGTCGTCAGGGACATCGACACTGATGCTCCTGGGTGACACCTGTACCAGGGCGTGCTCATTCTGTGACGTCAACACGGGAAAGCCCGGTGAGGTCGACGAGGACGAACCCGTACGCGCAGCGGCGGCAATTGCTCAGATGGGCCTCAACCATGCGGTGCTCACGTCGGTCAACCGTGATGATCTCGAGGACGGAGGCGCAACGATCTTCGCGCGCACGATCAACGAGATCCATGCCCTTCTTCCTGACTGTGACGTCGAGGTGCTCATCCCGGACTTCAAGGGAGAGACCGATTCTCTCGATATCGTCCTTGGCGCAAAGCCAGCGGTCCTCAATCACAACACCGAGACCGTTCTGCGGCTCCAGCGCGAGATCCGGACGGCCGCGAACTATGCACGATCGCTCGCGCTGCTCGGGAGGGCGAAGGCGGCGAACCCATCCGGAACCGTAAAATCTGGTCTCATCGTCGGCTTGGGTGAGACCGATGACGAGATCATCGGCGCGCTTGCGGATCTCAACGCGGTCGGTGTGGACCTAGTGACGATCGGCCAGTATCTGAGGCCGACTGCGAGGCATCGCAAGATCGATCGGTACGTGCATCCTGATATCTTCGATGGGTACAAGGCTTGTGGCGAGGAATTTGGTATCAGCCATGTCGAGTCTGGCCCGCTCGTGCGGTCGTCCTATCACGCCCGCGAGGCGCTCGAGGCCGCGCGATGAGCGAATCTGCAGCCCGTATTCGCTCCGCTCAACACCGGATGCAGGATTGGGGCGTTGACGCCCTCTGTCTCTCCGTCGGATCTGATCTCCCTTACCTGACGGGCTACAAGGCGATGCCACTTGAGAGGCTCACCATGTTCGTCCTCCCCGTCGAAGGTCAGGGAACGATAGTGGTCCCGAACCTTGAGACTCCGAGAGTCGAGACCGATGGGATGCCTTTCAGCGTCCGTGGCTGGGGGGAGACCGAGGACCCGATCGCCATCGTCGATGCGCATCTCGCAGGTGCAGGCAACGTGCTGATAGGTGATGAGACATGGTCCCGCTTCCTGGTCGACCTACAGGATGTTCGCCCATCTCGAACTTTCGGTAAGGCGGGCAAATTGATGACTGACCTCCGGATCCGAAAGTCAGGAGCTGAGATAGAAGCGCTTCGATCCGCTGCGGCAACCGTTGATGGCGTCGTTGGTCAGCTCGAGGATGTGCGGTTCTCAGGACGCACCGAGCGAGATGTTGCCAGAGAGGTGACAGAGAGGACCACCTCCGACGGCCCCGACACGATGGACTTCTGGATCGTTGCGTCGGGCCCGAACGGAGCATCCCCGCACCACGAGCCCGGCGATCGGGTGATCGAGGTCGGTGACGCAGTCGTTGTCGACTTCGGAGGTCACCAGGACGGATATGCGTCGGACACGACGCGGATGTTTCGTGGTGGGGGAGGCCCCCACTGGATTCGACGAGGCATATGACGTACTCCACCGTGCCCAGGTCGCCGCGGTGGATTCCGTGCGTCCCGGGCGTCACCGCCGAGTCGATCGACGCAGTGGCAAGGGAGATCATCACCGAGGCTGGCTACGGAGAGCTCTTTCATCCACCGAACCGGCCACGGGATCGGCATGGACACCCATGAACACCCGTACCTCGTTGACGGAAACGACCAGATCATTGACGATGGCATGGCGTTCTCAATCGGGCCGGGCATCTACAGCCCGGGTGAGTGGGGCATGCGCATCGAGGACATCGTCATCGTGACAAGAGCCGGCGTCGAGCGACTGAACCGCACCGATCGCACCTACCGAGTCGTCACCTAACCGTTCTTGCGTAGATTCCAGACGCACTCTGCGTCTGGAATCTACGCAAGAACGGATGGGGTACTGTGATGGTATGGATGTGACCATCACGAAGCTCGTGCACGCATGCCTGCTCGTCGAAACGGGTGGTAAACGGATCCTGATGGATCCTGGAATCTTCACCTGGAACGATGAACGCTTCGATGTCTCGATGGTCGAGGGAATCGACCGGATCCTCATCACACATGAACATGCAGACCACGTGTCGACAGAACTTGTGCAAGCCGCCCTTGAGCGGTCGAACGATGCCGAAGTGGAGACGACCGAAGCGATGAGCCGAATCCTGGGCGAGCAGAACATCGACTCGACGAACTCTGGGACACCTCATTTCGCCGCACCCCACGAACGAATTCCGATGGGTCCGGGGCCACAGAACACCGGGTTCCACGTCGAGGGGGTCCTCAGCCATCCCGGCGACAGCCACAGTTTCGTCGAGACGATGTCGATCCTTGCGATGCCGTTCATCGCACCTTGGGGATCGCTCACCGCAGCGACCGACCGCGTGCGCCTCGTGAGGCCGATGTACGTCATCCCGGTCCACGACTGGTTCCTCAGCGACGAAGGTCGTGAGCTCATGTACCGCCTGGCGAAATCGGGACTCGCAGACGACGACATCGAACTCGTCGAGATCGAGGACTTCACCTCCACGACGCTGACTGTCTGAGCGTTGCCCCTTCGCTACTGGGCCCATGGGATCGGGATCAAGGTGACGCGCCCGAGTCGTGTCGACGACGCGACGGTAGCCTGCTGCCAAGAGGAGGTTCGATGACCACAACGATCGAGCAGAAGGCCGCTGACACGATTCGGGTACTGTCGATGGACGCCGTCCAGAAGGCGAACTCGGGGCATCCGGGGATGCCCATGGGGATGGCAGACATCGCCGTGGTTCTCTGGTCGAGGTACCTCGAAGTCGACCCAACCGATCCGACCTGGCTGGACAGGGACAGGTTCGTGCTCTCCAATGGCCACGGCTCGATGCTCCTCTACAGCCTCTTGCACCTCTCAGGATTCCCGCTCACGATGGAGGACATCGAAGAGTTCCGTCAGTGGGGCTCGGAAACCGCAGGACATCCGGAGTACGCGCCAGAGCTCGGCATCGAGATGACCACGGGTCCGCTCGGGCAGGGCTTCGGGTCCGCAGTCGGTATGGCGATCGCAGAAGAGCATCTCAGGGCGGTCCATGGCCCCGAGCTCTCCGATCACCACACCTACGTGTTCTGTGGCGATGGCGATCTGATGGAAGGCGTATCGTCAGAAGCTGCCTCCCTCGCAGGGCATCTCGGACTCGGAAGACTGATCGTCTTCTACGACGACAATTCGATCACAATCGATGGTTCGACGGACCTCGCATTCTCTGAGGATGTACCACAGCGCTTCGATGCATACGGTTGGCAGACGATCACCGTGGACGGCCACGATCACAAGGCGATCGCTGGGGCGATCGACCGGGCTCTTATCGATGTCGACCGCCCGACTTTGATTTCTTGCAAGACGCACATCGGGTATGGGGCACCGACCAAACACGACACAGCCGCTGCACACGGATCACCCCTTGGTCACGATGAGATCGCCGGATACAAGGAATCGATCGGTTGGGATTTGGATGACTTCACCGCACCGGACCCGGTCTATCAGTTCTTCGCCGATGCGATGCAGCGGGGCATCGAATCCCGGGGTGCGTGGGAAGGACGTTATCGCTCCATCACCGAGGACCAACCCGATCGTGCTGCTCGCTGGGACGCTTTCTGGAAACCTGAACCTGTGCACCTGGACGCCCCGGATTCAGATCCCGGATCGAGCGTTGCCACACGAAGTCTGAGTCAGAGCGTCATCCAGCAACTCGCAGCCAAGCGTCAAGACATCATCTCCGGCTCGGCAGACCTTGCGCCTTCGAACAACACGCTCATCGACGACTCGACCGACTTCTCGGCCACCGACCGCAAGGGTCGCAACATGCGGTACGGCATCCGCGAGCACGCCATGGGTGCCCTCATGAACGGCATGGTGGTCCATGGTGGTCTGCGTCCGTTCGGAGGCACGTTCCTCGTGTTCTCAGACTACATGCGCCCTTCGGTTCGTCTCGCAGCGCTCATGGGAGTGCCGTCCATCTACGTCTGGACCCATGATTCGATCTTCCTCGGAGAGGACGGTCCGACCCATCAACCGATCGAACATCTCGCGTCTCTGCGTTTGATGCCGAATCTCCATGTGATCAGACCGGCTGACCCGACAGAGACCGCGTTCGCTTGGGAGCACGCGATCAATCGGACCGAGGGCCCATCAGCGCTGATCCTGACTCGCCAGGGGCTCCCTGTACCGGAGTCCGCTCCGGATCCCGCTGCTGTTGCAGCGGGCGGATATGTCCGTGTCATGGGAGATGGTGTTGTCGTGATCGCCACCGGGTCCGAGGTGCCACTCGCCGAAGAAACGGCAGTGGAACTCGCAACCAAGGGCGTATCGCTGCGGGTCGTGTCGATGCCGTGTGTTGAGTGCTTCACATCGCAGTCGAACGCGTATCAGAAGGAAGTTCTCGGGATGGACCTTCCGGTATTTACACTCGAGGCAGGTACGACGGACATCTGGCGCGGCTTCACATTGAACGGCGGTGAGGCGATCGGGATCGATCGATTCGGCGCATCCGCCCCCGCACGGAGACTTGCGGGGGGTTTCGGTTTCGATGCTGAGACGGTCGCGAGACGTATCAACGCCGCCCTCGAATAGCAAGACACGACACGCGAAGGGACCAACAGTGATCGACATCAGAACAGGCGCCGCCGCAGGTGCAGACCTCCTCGTGATCCCGGTGTATGGCGACAGGATCATCGGGAACGATGTTGCTGGCGCGCCCGATCTCGATGCGATCTCCGACGTACTCGACCGCCACGACTTCACAGGCAAGCATGGGCAGACCCTCTTCGTGCAGACCCCTGACGGTCCAACGCCCGAGGCTCTTCTTGTCGGTCTCGGTGATGAGGTTGATGTCGAGGCTCTCCGGCGGGCTGCTGGGAGCGCCGCCCGCGCTGCAAAACGATATGTATCCGTCGCCACCGCTCTCCATGACATCGGTATCGATGGTGGCGCGGGTGCCGTTGCACTCGGCACGATCCTGGGCACCTACTCGTTCGATGAGTACAAGTCCGAACCGAAGAAGTCCAAGATCGCCTCGTTGACTCTTGTCGGTGGCGATCCGTCCGATGACGAGATCGAAGATGCCAGGACGGTTGCCCACGGTGTCGTGCTCGCACGGGACCTGGTCAATCGGCCTGCCGCGGACAAACCCCCTGCAGCCCTTGCGGATGTCGCATCGGGTCTCTCAACGGATGTGGAAGTCAAGGTGTACGACGAGCAGGAGATCGTTGAGGCAGGATTTGGCGGGCTCATCGCCGTGAATCTCGGTGCTGATCATCCGGCCAGGATGGTTGTGATGCGCTACACGCCAGAGGGCGCAGACAAGACGGTGGCCTTTGTCGGGAAGGGGATCGTGTTCGACTCCGGTGGTCTCTCCATCAAACCGGCGGCAGGCATGGAGACGATGAAGACCGACATGGCAGGCGCCGCAGCGGTGATGGGTGCCGTCAAGGCGATCGCAGAGCTCGGTCTCAAGGTCAACGTGATCGGGATCACACCTCTTACGGAGAACCTCCCCGGCGGTTCGGCGCTCAAGCCTGGTGACGTGATGCGGGCATACAACGGCAAGACCATCGAGGTCCTCAACACCGATGCAGAGGGCAGGCTCGTGCTTGCAGACGGCCTTGCACTCGCATCCGAGGATGATCCCGATCTGATCGTCGACATTGCCACGCTCACCGGTGCATGCAAAGTTGCGCTCGGCCCGTCGATCGGTGGATTGTTCGCCTTTGATGACGACGCTGCCGAGATCGTTCGGACTGCCGCCACAGCAGCTGGTGAGAAGATGTGGCGTCTGCCGCTCGAGGCTGAATACAAGCCGCTCATCGAGTCCGACATCGCGGACATGAAGAACACCGCCGGGCGCTGGGGTGGAGCCATCACAGCCGGGCTCATCCTGTCCGAGTTCGTAGGCGAAACGCCGTGGGTGCATCTCGATGTTGCCGGTCCGGCGAGGGCAGACAAGGCCGAGCACTACATCTCGAAGGGCGGTACAGGTTTCGGTGTGCGGACCCTTGTAGAGGTGGCGCGAACTCTGGCTGGAAACTAGCGCCGATCTCATCCGTGTTGGGTTCGCAGCAAGGGGAGGACCAGATAATTTCCTAAACCGTTCGTGTCGGGATTCCGATACGGAGAGTAGCAATTCACATGCTCTCCGTAGAAGGAACTTCGAAGATGCGGACAACTCGCCGATACTTCGTCACAGTCGTGGCAGTGACCATCATGGTCATGGGCATGGTCGTCCCAGCATTCGCAGGTCCCGAAGGCACGCTTGTCGGCAAGATCAATTCCAGCCGCGCAGCCAATGGCCTTGCACCTCTCGAGACGTATTGGGACCTCACAGATGATGCCCGTGCCCACAGCGCTCGCATGATGGATCGAGGTGAGATCTACCACAACACAGCTCTCAGTAGCGTCACGGGCGTGTGGCAGAAACTCGGAGAGAACGTCGGGATGGGTGTCGATCTCAACGCCCTCCACGGCGCATTCATGAACTCATCGAGCCACAGGGGGAACATTCTTGGCGATTACAACTATGTGGGAGTCGGCGTGAAGACGGACCCCTCGGGCGTCAATTGGGTAACGGTCGTCTTCATGAAGGCTGCACCGGGGTTGAACGGCGGCACCACGACCACAACCACCCAGCCGCCCGTGACGACCACAACCACCCAGCCGCCCGTGACGACCACAACCACCCAGCCGCCCGGTGACGGCAACGAACTCCACGGTACCGGCCGCGGTCAAGGCATCTACGACAAATACGCCAACGGCTCAGGGAACTGATCGAGTTCTCATCGGCATGGGTGGCAAGTTGAACATCTGGGACTAGTTTTCTGAGCACTAATCGCTGGTGTTGCCACACACCGAGCAGGCGGGGTTCTTTCGAATCGTCACTGAATCCATCGTCTGTGTTCGTGAGTCATAGAGCCCGAGCCTTCCGCCTCTCGCCTCTTCGATGTCTGTGAGCAACTTGACAACCTCGGCGGCCTGCATCGCTCCGACCGCTCCCGTGACCGGGCCGAGAACACCAACGATCGAACAACTCAGCGATGACCCATCGGCATCGGACGGGAACACACAGGCATAGCATGGTCCATTCCTGGCATCAAAGACAGCCAGTTGTCCCTCTGTGCGATACACGGACCCGAACACCATGGGCATCCCCAACTCGACTGTCGCTGCATTGATGGCGTGCGCCGTTTCGAAGCTGTCCGTGCACGTCACGACGATGTCGTGACCAGCGAGCACGTCGAGGGCGTTTGTGTCATCCAGGAGCAGCGAGCGTGCCTCAACGGCTACCTCGGGATTCAATGCCGAGACGAAGTTCGCTGCTGTTTGAGCTTTACCGGTTCCGACGTCCTGTGTTCGATAGATCGGCTGTCTATGGAGATTCGAGATCTCGACATCATCAGAATCGATGATCGTGAGGTGTCCGACACCTGCTGCGGCAAGATACGCGAGCACCGGGGCTCCGAGTCCGCCCGCACCGACCACGGCGACCCGAGCGTTCCCCAGGGCCTGTTGGCCAGAGACGCCGAAGTCGGGAAGCTTCAACTGTCTGTCGTATCTGCGGTACTCCTCCGGTGTCAGGCCCACGGGCGAGTAGAGCGGGAGACCCGCCGCAATCCACCCTTCCATTCCGCCTTCGAGCGACGCGGTCTGGCTGTAGCCGGCCGCGTGAAGCAGGTCTGTGACGACTGCCGAACGAACTCCGATATCACAGACGATGAGCACCGGTACCTCGGTCGACTCGATGAAACGATCAGGGTTCGATGTGAGTTCGTCTGCGCTCACAGGCCTGGCGGTTGGCATGACCGGTGTCGACGCAGCGATTGCACGGATGTCGAAGATCAATGGGAACGCGGCACGTTGCGCCTCGAGAGCAGATACACCGTGTTTCGTGTTGGTCATCGCGCGGAAGGGTAGTGCTCTGTCCAGTGACGTTCGGGGTGTCGATGTCGATTCAGGGGCGCTGGTAGCAAGGACGCAGGACGAAGGCGCAGTCTGGACTGCGCCGAGGACAGGACGAGGACGCAGTGAGCGGTGTTCCTGGACGACAGAACAGCGCAAATATTGCTGGACAGAGCACTGGAGCAACACGTGTCACTCAACTCAACGGTCAGGCGGGCAAACGGTGTAGGTGTGATCGACGCAACGATGGCGGAAGTCTGCGCACCATTGTGTGGTCGAGCGTCCGAACGGTCAGCGGCACGAACACGGTGTCTTGCGTCCTGTGTGCGAGACCAAGTCGAAGCAGCGATGGCAGGTGGATTGGCTCGGGTAGGGAGCGGCCGCTCTGTGCGGCGGCGGTGAGTCGAAGCAGGTCTGCGACCGCCCCCGGACCAATGACCGGAATCCAGTACCTGCGGACGTAGTCATGTGTGGCAACGACGCCGCCCGAGGTACCTGTCTCGATCCTCGGGGTGATCGATCGGCGTCGCACGGCAGTCGGCCGGATCGAAGGGAGGTCCGAGACGCCCGGGTCTGATATCTGGACCTCTGAGCAGGGAGGACGGACCTGGTGAGGACCAATCCCGGGCGTCTGCGGAGAGCTGTCTGAGAACATGGCATAGTTGTACCAAGAAAGCTCAAGTAACATCAAGTAGCATGAACAAGAGCGCGAAAGGAATACGTATCTAGGTGATATGTCCGGCGAAGCCTGCCCCGCCGGTTTGCACATGCCAGAGGGATCGGTATATGCCGTCCTGTGAGATCAGATCGTCGTGTGTACCTGACTGAGCCACTTGGCCGTGGTCGATCACGTAGATCATGTCCGCGTACCGGATCGTCGAGAGACGGTGTGCGATGACGACCATCGTTCGATTGTGAGCTATCCGTGCCAGTGATCGCTGAATGGCAGCTTCTGTTTCGTTGTCGACGGCCGAGGTCGCTTCATCGAGGATGAGTATCGGTGAATCAGTGAGCAAGGCACGGGCGATCGAGAGCCGCTGCCGCTGGCCGGCGGACAGCTTCTGCCCCCGCTCACCAACGATGGTCCCGTATCCGTTCGGGAGCGCCTTGATGAACTCGTGTGCTTCGGCGGTGTCTGCAGCCGCTTCGATCTGTTCAATGGTCGCGTCGGGAACACCGTATGCGATGTTCTCAGCCACGGTGCCGTGGAACAAAAAGACATCCTGGCTGACAAGAGCCATCAGGCTTCGCAGTTCTGCCTGCTCAACGGAGCGAATGTCCGTGCCGTCGATTCGAATCGAGCCGGAATCGGGGTCGTAGAACCGGAGGAGGAGCTTGATGATTGTTGTCTTGCCCGATCCGGTTGACCCGACGAAGGCTGTGGTCCTGGTCGGCGCGATCGTGAGGGTGACATCTTGGAGTACAGGGTGTCCGGTGTCATAGGAGAATGACACTGCATCGAAAACGATTCCGCCGTCGACTGCGACCGAACCGATCGGATGGTCCCCGTCGAGGATCGTCGGTTTCGAATCGAGGACATCGAAGATTCGTCTGCTCGAGGCCATGGCACGCTGATAGAGATCCACTGTTTGGCCGAGCCTTGTCAGGGGCCAGAGAAGACGTTGGGTGAGGAACACCATCACGGAGTAGAGCCCGATGTTCAGTTGGCCGTCGAGGGCGAGGTAACCGCCCCATACCAAGGTCGCTGTGAATCCAATGAGGATCGCGATACGTATGAGTGGGACGAAGATCGCTGAGAGCTTTATGGCTGCGCTGTTCGCAGACCGGTAACGGCTGGACGCGACCGAGATCCGCTCGACTTCGCGACTCTCGGCCGTGAAAGCCTTGATGGTTGAGATCCCACCGATGCTGATCGAGAGTTGGGAATTGATCGCGGCTGCCTCGTCCCTGACGATCGCATATCGTGGCTCGATTCGCCTCTGGAACTGCATCGAGCCCCACAAGATCACGGGGATCGGAAGGAACGCGAGCCATGCGACAGACGGTGCGATGATGAAGAATGACGTGCCGATGAGAACGACCGTGGTGACAAGCTGAATGACCTCGTTGGCACCGATGTCGAGGAAGCGTTCGAGTTGGTTGACATCGTCGTTGAGCACAGCCATCAGGTCGCCTGTCGACCGGTCCTCAAAATACTCAACGTCGAGGCCCTGCATGTGTTCATAAGTGTCGACCCTGAGGTCGTGTTGTATCGACTGGGCGAGGTTTCTCCACTCGATGCCATAGAGATACTCGAAGAGGGACTCCAGAGCCCAGACGACGAGCGTTATCAACGCGATCACGACGATCTGGTCCTTCGGATCCTCGACACCGAATCCCGCGATCAGTGAGTCTCCCTGGTTGGCGACGACGTCGATCGCAAGTCCGATCAGAAACGGTGGGGCGAGGTCTACGGCCTTGTTGAGAAATGACCAGGTAGTTGCCAGGACGATGTGACTGCGGTACTGGTCGGCATAGCGCCATAGGCGCTTGAGCGGAGATGAAGTATCAGTGGGTGGCATAGGCGTAGACGGTAACCGACGTGCGAAATCCGAAGTCCGTCTACGGACTCTTCCCGATCTTCACCACGATGTTCTGGCCACCAGTGATTGGGCTACCGGGTATTGGCGTGGTTGTCACCACCACACCGTGTTGTGTGGGATTGCTGGTTATCACCTCAGCAAGCGACCAAGTGATCGAGATCCCGTTTTCGACTGCAAACTGCCTCAGCCTGTCGCCCACCCGGGCCTCCGGCAGGCCGCGCATGTCGGTCATGATGATCACAGGGGCGACGCCGTTCGACTCTTGGACGGTCACAATGGAGCCCTGACGCATTGGCGTGCCCGGTAGCGGAATCATGCCTAGGACCGTTCCCGCCGGCATCGTTGAGGGGACCTCGAGAACCTCAGCTGCGAGTCCGATGGCAAAGAGGGCATCGACTGTTTCACGGGTCGATTCCCCAAGAGGGGGGACGGTCGTATAAGGCGTCTGGCGATATACGCTGGTGCCCGGAGGCTCTTCGGGGAAGTCGAGCGGTGCCATGTTCTGGGTCGCGTACAGCATGAACTGCTTCCAGATCGGAGCAGGCAGCGTTCCACCGAATGCTCTCCTGTAGAACTGCTCCTGTCCCTCGAGGTCATTCCACACGGTGAATTCCTCGAGTGGGATCTGGGCATCGGCATAGCCAACCCACACACTTGTCGTGAGTTGGGGAACATAGCCGACGAACCACACGTCTTTGTAGGTCGTTGCGGTCCCTGTCTTTCCCGCCTGGGGCCTTCCGATGTCTGCTCTGCGTGCGGTCCCGCTCGAGACGACCTTCTTCATGACACCGACGACGGCTGCTGCGATCTGATCGGATACGACCTGTCGAGGCTCGACTGTGTGTTGGTAGATGATCGTGCCATCCGATGACATGATCCGTTCGATCAGGTATGGCTCTACACGCGATCCGTAATTCGCGAGGGTTGAATACGCAGCAGACATCTCGAGCGGAGAGACGCCCATCGCCCCGAGCGTGATCGATGGGTATGGCTGAAGCGGTGACTCGATTCCGAGACGGTGCGCCATGTCGACGACGGCCTCGGGTCCGATGGCATCGACAAGACGTGCATACACCGTGTTGACCGAGTTGTAGGTCGCCGATTCGAGCGTGCGGAGTCCTTTGGGCGCGGAACCTCCGGCATTGCGAACGGTCCAGAAGTTCCCGTCGGCGGAACATGGACTGTCACATTCGATGACTGCAGGACTCGAATCGTCCCAGAAGGATCCGAGCGTGACAGGGTTCCCTGCACGGTCACCGGATTCGAGGGCCGCGGTGAGGGTGAACGGCTTGAATGCCGATCCTGGCTGGCGGGCGCCCTGGCTCGCGAGGTCGTATGGACGCTGGCCTGCCTCGATATCAGTTCCGAAGTCAAGACCCGAGGCGAGCACCAGGATGGCGCCGGTCCTGTTGTCGACTGTGGCTATGGCGCCGGTCGGTCCATCGAACTCAGGACGGAACCAGGCTCTCAGGATGCGGTTGGCCTCGTCCTGAAGATCGACGTCAAGTGTGATGTCGATCAAGAGGCCGCCCCCTCCGTCACAATCTGTAACGGCCGCGGGGCATCCAAAGATCGCTCGTTTGCGTTCCGCGTAGGTTTCTCCGAGGCCGTAGTCGTTGTTGCGCAGAATCTCCTGACGAACGGCGATCATCACCTGTGGCGAGAGAGGCTCGAAGGTGTGATGTTCAACAACGCCGATCGGCTCGGCCTTCGCCATAGTTGCATCGGCCGGGAGGATGTACCCGTTCGAGACCATGCGGTCGATCGTTCGGTTGCGGGCCGTGAGGACGTTCTCGGGAAACCGTCGAGGGTGGTAGAACGTCGGATTTCGGATTGGAATCGGGAGCAGCGCGGCTTCCGAGATTGAGAGCGCGTCGAGTTCCTTGTCGAAGTATTCGAGCGACGCTGCGCGGATTCCATAGGCGTTCGATCCGAAGAACACCGAATTCGCCCAGAATTCAAGGATCTGGTCCTTGGTATAGCGACGCTCGACCTCTGCTGCGATGACCGCTTCACAGATCTTTCGCTCGATCGAGTACTCGTCCGAAAGGAAGTTCTGCTTGACGACTTGCTGGGTGATCGTCGAGCCGCCTCCGGATGAGTTGCTGGAGAGCTTCGCGAGGGCTGCACGTGCGATCGCCTGAAAATTGATGCCTTCATGCTCATAGAACGACTTGTCCTCAGCAGATAGGAGAGCTGCGACCACGAGTTCTGGCATCTCCTCGAGGCTTACGGGTCTTGAGTTGCGTTCGGTGAGTTGGCCGAGGATGACTCCATCGGACGATCGGACGGTTGAGAGCATTGAGAGGTTCGGGAACTCGAGATCGATCTCTGACGTGTTGCACAGGTATTCGTCGGAGAGAGATTGCACCGTGCCGTGGGCCGTGTTGGCGCCCAGGAACCCGAAAAGCCCGATCCAGGTTGCCGACGTGACGATGACGACACCGATGCCGAGAAGCGCAGGCAAGCGTCTATAGCGGCGCTCCTCCCTCTCGGTTGTGCGTATCTCGGGTTCCATGGCTCCTCCAAGTAACGAACGAACCGGCTCGATAGGTCCTACCGGTACTATCGGCTACCGAAGTCAGGATAGGAACGGACTCCAGATACCAGAGGGATTGCGATATGGCACTTGGCACTTGGAACTTGGTGGGCAGGCATGCCTGAATACGGACCCGGTGATCTCGATGGGTGGGATCCCGAGGATCAACTTGGCGATGCGGGAGCCTATCCGTTCACCCGGGGCCCCTATTCGTCGATGTACTCCGGACGCTTATGGACGATGCGCCAATACGCAGGCTTTGGCAATGCCAGGGCTACCAATGAGCGGTTCAGGGCGCTGCTCGACGCGGGCCAGACCGGCCTCTCGGTGGCCTTTGACCTTCCGACCCAGATGGGTCTTGACTCGGACGAACCCCTGGCTGCCGGCGAGGTTGGCAAGGTCGGTGTGGCGATTGACTCGATAGAGGACATGAGGGTCCTCTTCGATGAGATTCCCCTTGCAGAAGTCTCGACGTCCATGACGATCAACTCGACTGCGGCCGCGCTGCTTCTCATGTATCAGATCGTTGCTGAGGAACAGGGTGCCCGCTCGAGCGATCTGCGTGGGACGATCCAGAACGACATACTGAAGGAGTACATCGCCAGAGGCACATACATCTACCCCGCGGCGCCGTCGATGCGCATCGTCACCGATACGTTCGCGTACTGTGAATCTGAGATTCCGAACTGGAACATGATTTCCATCTCGGGATACCACATTCGAGAGGCAGGTGCCACAGCGGCGCAGGAGGTGGCGTTCACCATTGCAAATGGCCTCGCCTATGTTGAAGCTGCGAAGGCAGCAGGACTCGACGTCGATGCCTTCGCCCCCCGGCTCTCCTTCTTCTGGAACTCGCACAACGATCTTTTTGAAGAGACCTGCAAGTTCAGGGCAGCGCGCCGTCTCTGGGCGAGGCTCATGCGTGATCGAGTCGGTGCGACCCGGCCTGAGTCGTGGCGGATGCGGTTCCACACCCAGACTGCCGGGTCGACTCTCACGGCGCAGCAACCGCTCAACAACATCGTACGCACGGCGTATCAGGGTCTCGCGGCGGTTCTCGGCGGAACCCAGTCGCTGCATACGAACAGTTATGACGAGGCTCTTGGCCTCCCGACCAACGAATCGGCGATGATCGCGCTTCGGACCCAGCAGATCCTCGGATTCGAGACGGGAGTCCCCGGCGTCGTCGATCCACTTGCTGGGAGCTACTACATCGAGTCGCTCACCGATCGCATCGAGGCCGACGCGATGGGACTCATTGCGCGTATCGATGATCTCGGGGGAGCTGCGAGCGCGATCGAGCATGGTTTCCAGCAGCGCGAGATCGAGGAGGCTGCGTACAGCTACGCACGGTCGCTCGACACAGGCGAAGTGGCGCTTGTCGGCGTGAACCGATTCGTTGAGATCGATGAATCCGATCCGGACGTCCTGAGTATCGATCCGGAGCTCGAGCCGGCTCAATGCCGGGCTCTCGAGAAACGCAGGGAGCTTCGGGATGACGCTTCGGTCGATGCCGCTCTTGCAGATCTGTCTGAAACGGCACAGGGCTCAGACAACATGTTGTACCCCATGAAGATGGCGCTCGAGGCAGGAGCAACGATCGGCGACATCACCCGAACGTTGGTGCCTGTCTTCGGCCGCTACCGCCCGAGCTTCTGATCCGTTGACACTCGAAAGCCGACGGCTGAGAGCTATCTGATGATCATGATCGGTGTTCCCGCTGAGACGGTGTCACCGACCTGGACCTTGAGCTCGACGATATCGCCGGAGATCTCGGCCTTGATCTCGTTCTCCATCTTCATCGCCTCGAGAACACAGACGGGCTCGCCAGCTTCGACGGACTCACCGGCTTTCTTGTGGATCTTGACGATCGTTCCTTGCATCGGTGCAGTGACGATCCCCTCACCCGCTGAGGACCCTGCCTGTTTGGAGAGTTTCGGCGCCTTGCGTCGTGGTGCAATGCGCTTTCCCGAACCAGGCGCCGTCATGACCTTCGCCCAATACCTGACGGTGAACCGTCGCCCTCCGACCTCCACCGTGAGGTTCCGTTCGGCGAGTTCCTCGTCTTCAGGGACTGTGGGTGCGGTTGACCGTTCGACATGTGAGAAGTCCATCTCGTCCTCGACGAGACGGGTCGAGACTCGTCCCTCCAGAAACCCCTCGTTCTGGAGGATCATGAGATGCGCGGGGATGGTCGTGTCGACACCGCTGATCTCATATTCGATGAGCGCTCGCTTGGCTCGCTGGATGACCTCGTCACGGTCCCTGCCGCTGACGATGAGCTTTGCGATCATGTTGTCGTAGTACTGACTGATCTCTGATCCCTGAACAACGCCGGAGTCAACTCGTATCCCTGGACCGGCGGGTTCCCTGTAGCGAACGAGGGTGCCGGGGTTCGGGATGAAGTCCTCGGAAGGGTTCTCTGCGTTTATCCTGAACTCGATGGCATGCCCGATCGGTTCTGGCGTAGTGGTGATCGACAGTTCTTCACCATCCGCGACGCGAATCTGTTCGACCACGAGATCGACTCCGAAGACCTCTTCTGTGATCGTGTGCTCGACCTGAATTCGCGTGTTCATCTCGAGGAAGTAGAACTCCCCGTCCGAATACAGGAACTCAACGGTCCCTGCCGATTGGTAACCGGCTGCATGGCCGAGAGCGAGAGCGAGTTCTCCGACGTGTGATCGCTCATCGGCGGTGAGCCCGGGAGCGGGGCATTCCTCAACAAGCTTCTGGTGCCTGCGTTGCAGGGAGCAGTCGCGTTCGCCAAGGAACACACCGTTGCCGTGCACGTCGAAGAGCACCTGGGCCTCGATATGTCTGGCGTTCTGAAGATATTTCTCGACATAGACAGTGGGATTACCGAACCAGGCTTCCGCTTCTCTGGCTGCAGACTCGAATGCGTCCGACAGGCCCTCGGTGTCATGCACGACCTTCAGACCCCGGCCGCCGCCGCCCGCGGAGGCTTTGATGGCGACGGGAAGGCCGTGCTCGTCCGCGAAAGCGGCGACCTGGTCGACGGAAGTGAGCGATTCGTTGATGCCAGGCACGCCTGGCACCTCTGCTGCTTCGGCCGCAAGACGTGACTCGATCTTGTCACCCATCATCCTGATGGCGGCCGGAGGCGGTCCGATCCAGATGTGGCCTGCGTCCATGACGGCCTGTGCGAAGTCGGCGTTCTCGGCGAGGAATCCGTAGCCCGGATGGATGGCGGTCGCTTCGGATTCGTGGGCCACCTCGAGAATCCGTTCGATGTTGAGGTACGAGTCTGCAGCGGGTGCCGTGCCCACGTTCCAGGCTTCGTCGGCCATGGCAGTGTGGACGGAGTCACGATCGAGTTCCGAATAGATCGCGATGGTCCGAATCCCGAGGTCTCGGGCGGCACGAATGACGCGAACCGCGATCTCGCCACGGTTTGCAATGAGGATGGATTCCACGATGTGCATCCTAGGAGGGGATAGTGCGCGAGGCCGAAACGGGTTTCGGCCTCGGGAGTACGACCCCTCGGCCGTTGACTTCGTTACGGACCCGTGCAGCGAATCCCCTCGTTCCGCGGGCTGGATTCCACAATTATGTGCACTGGAACCCTGGGTACGCGGCTAAAGGGGGATGTTGCCGTGTTTCTTGTTCGGAAGGGTCTCGCGCTTGTCACGCAGCATGTCGAGGGCGCGGATGAGGCGCGGTCGGGTTTCGCGGGGTTCGATGACGTCGTCGACAAGACCGTTCTCTGCGGCGATATAAGGGTTGTTGAACTTCTCCTCGTAGTCAGCAACGAGTTCAGCGCGCATCGTCTCAGGATCGTCCGCGGCGGCAAGCGTGCGGCGGTGGATCACGTTGACGGCACCCTGTGCGCCCATCACTGCGATCTGGGCCGTTGGCCATGCAAACACGATGTCGGCACGGATCGCTCGTGAATTCATCACAAGGAACGCACCTCCATAGGCCTTGCGCATCACGACGGTGATCCGTGGAACGGTTGCCTCCGAAAACGCATACAGCAGCTTGGCGCCGTGACGGATGATGCCGTCGTGTTCCTGGTCGACGCCTGGCAGGAATCCGGGCACGTCCACAAGGGTGACAAGTGGGATGTTGAAGGCGTCACAGAAACGTACGAACCGTGCAGCCTTCGTTGAAGCCTCGATGTCGAGCGTGCCGGCAAGGACGGCGGGCTGGTTGGCCACGATCCCGACGCTGTATCCATCGAGGCGAGCAAGACCGATGACGATGTTGCCGGCCCAATGTGCGTGCACTTCGTAGAACTCGCCGTCGTCGACGATGTTCTCGATAACCTCGATGACGTCATACGGCTGGTTCGGCGAGTCGGGGATGACGGTTGTGAGGGCCTCATCCATCCTGTCAGATGCATCGATCGGAGTGAAGAATGGGGGGACCTCCGTGTTGTTCTGTGGGACGAAGGACAGGAGGTACCTGATCTCATCGAGAGCCTCGCGGTCGTCCTGCGCAACGAAGTGCGTCACGCCAGACTTCGATGAATGGGCGTGTGCGCCGCCGAGATCCTCCATGGAGACCTCTTCGCCGGTCACGGTCCTGATGACGTCTGGGCCGGTGATGAACAGGTGGGATGTACCTTCGACCTGGTAGACAAAGTCGGTGAGCGCAGGTGAGTACACGGCGCCACCGGCGCATGGACCCATGATCACGGAGATCTGGGGGATCACACCGGACGCCCGAACGTTGCGTTCGAAGATCCGACCGTACCCGTGGAGCGCGACCACGCCCTCTTGGATTCGTGCGCCTCCGGAGTCCTTGAGACCGATGATCGGTGTTCCCGTGTCCATGGCGAGGTCCATCACCTTGCAGATCTTGTCCGCAACGGCCTCGCCAAGGGATCCGCCGAAGCGGGTGAAGTCTTCGGCGAAAATGAAGATGTTGCGTCCGTCTACGGTCCCCCAACCGGTCACAACGGCGTCACCGAACGGGCGTTTGTCCTCTATCCCGAAACCGGTGGCTCGATGCTGAACGAACGGGTCGATCTCCTGAAAGGAGCCCTTGTCGACGAGCAGTTCGATGCGCTCCCTCGCCGTGAGCTTGCCCGCGTCATGCTGGCGCTCGATGGCACGCTGGTTGTCAGGTGCCAACGAGCGCTCGCGCAGGTCGCGTAATCTCTCAATGCTTTCTTCTGTGCTCACCGGTCCTCCCGGTAGGCTCGCGAGTGATCAAGTGATCGTTCGACTCCCAAGAGCGTGATATGGCTACACAATACGACATCGTGCACCTTGCCCGCGTGGGGAGTACCCAGGATGAGGCACGTAAGCATCTGGATGCGACGGGAACGCAGGCTCTCATAATCGCAGGCGAGCAGACCGCAGGCCGCGGCAGGCAGGACAGGGAGTGGACCCAGCCCGATCGTGGGATGTTCGCTTCCTATGGATTCCTCTCTGACTGGGATCCATCCGATCGGACGCTGATTCCGCTGATCGCCGCTGTCGCAATGAGGGAAGCTGTGCATGGCTCGTTCGGCATCGAGTTGGGTCTCCGTTGGCCGAATGATCTCATGGTCAGGGGCGGCAAGGTAGGTGGACTCCTGGTCGAAACCAGCGGCGATGCTGTCATTGTTGGCTGTGGTGTCAACCTTTGGTGGAAGGACCCGATCGATGGTGCGGCCGCATTGTTCGCGGCGGACCCGGGCGCTGATGGTGGCATGAGGCTCGCAGAGGCATGGGCAGAGGTACTGATCGGTCTTCTCGGCGAAGGCAGTGACGATTGGCCTCGCGCCGAGTACCTGGCTGCGTCGGTGACGCTCGGCCATGAGGTAGTTTGGGCCGATGGCCGTGGTCGTGCCGTCGCGATAGCGAACGACGGTGCCCTTGTTGTCGACCGCGACGGGGAGCGAGTCGAATTGCGCGCCGGTGAGGTGCACACCCGCGACCGGCGTTAGTCTCACTCAGAGCTTCAGCACCGAGGAGAGAGCCAAGAGTGGCCGTACAAACAGGTGAAGGCACCATCGAGATCATCTACGGGTCCACCAGCATTCCTGCGGGTCCCCAGACCCTCAGTGGATACCTCGCGCGGCCGGACGGCCAAGGAGAGTGGCCGACAGTTCTTGTATTCGGACCCCAGCCGCTGCCGTTGTCTTCGGTCAAGAACATCTGCCGAATCCTCGCTCGCCATGGCATCGTCGCTCTCGCGCCCGACATGACTGACAGCCATGAATCAAATGCCGTCATATCAGCGCGCGTTGCACGATTCATCTCTGACCCCGCGGGGGAATGGTCCAATGCGCAGTTCGGATTCGGTGTCCTTGCCTTCGGTTCCGGAATATTCGACGCCTCAAACCTCGCCTTCGGGGATGGCCGGGTGCTTGCCATCGCATCGGTATCCGCGACGCTCAACGACCATGTTGTCGATGATCTTTCGGCCGTTCAGATTCCTGCTCTGTGGATCGGGTCTCGCGGCGATGATTCTGTCGACGTCGATGTGTCGCTCGATGCCAAGGATTCCCTCCCACTGACTGCATTTGTGATCCATGCCGAGGTCGGTGAAGGTTTCTGGGACGATGGAGCGGAGGGCTTCGACGAGGACACAGCAACAGACACTGTGGATCGCCTCAGCACCTTCTTTGGCGCCGAGCTTCCGCCGAGGGTGTGATATGTCCAAGTCAGTAGTTTCGGGAGGAGCTGGATTCATCGGGTCTGCCCTTGTTGATCGTCTGGTCGATGATGGCCACGAAGTATTCGTAATAGACGACTTGAGCTCAGGGTCGCTCGCAAACCTCAAAGACTCGAGACGACGCGGATCGGTCGTCCTCCACCAGATCGATGTGACCTCTTCCGAAGTCGTCGATCTCGTGCGGTCCTTCCAACCGGACAACGTGTTCCATCTAGCCGCACAGATCGATGTGCGCCACTCCCTCGTTGACCCGGTACACGACGCGAAAATCAACATCCTTGGCACCATCAACATGCTCGAAGCCGCACGACACGGGAACGCCGAGCGGTTCGTATTCGCAAGTTCAGGTGGAGCGACCTTCGGTGACACGTTCAACATCCCGACGCCAGAATCTCAGAAGCGCGTTCCTGCCTCGCCGTATGGCATTTCCAAATACGTCGTCGAGGAGTACTTCAGGTATTACAAGGACACCTATGACCTCGACTTCATGTCCTTGGGGTTTGCGAACGTGTACGGACCGAGGCAGGACCCCCACGGTGAGGCCGGGGTTGTTGCCATCTTTATCGGGGATCTCATCGGCGGCAGGACGCCAACCATCTTCGGCGACGGCAACCAGACCAGAGATTTCGTCTACGTGGAAGACGTTGCGGATGCTCTTGTGCGTGCAGCTCGCATCGGTGGGTCGGAGTATCTCAACATCGGCACCGGCATCGAGACGTCTGTTGCGAGACTGTACGAGTACATCGTGGAAGCAACCGGCGTTGACATCGCCCCAATCATGGCCGCAGCCAAGCGAGGAGAGCAGCTCAGATCGTGTCTGGACGCACATGCCGCCCAGGAACGTCTCGGTTGGGAGGCTTGGACACCTCTCACCCGTGGCATCGATGAGACTGTCGCGTGGTTCAGGGGTATCGAGTCCTAGGTTCTTCCGTCTGGGGAATCGCGACGCAACGTCCCTGAAATGGCCGCACAGTTGTCAGATCACAGTTCGGGAGAAGTGCTGACTACAGGTCCTGCGCGGTGAACTTCCTCGACCGACATCTTCATTCCTCACAACTCATCGAGCGTCTTCGGCCAATCGTCCTTGAGCAGTCTGCTCAGTGACCTATCCGCGAGGATTCTGCCGTCCGTTTGGCATCCGGGGCAGTAGTTCGTCTCTCTTCCGCCCGCCACGATCTTCTGGATGGGTGCTCCACACACGAAACAGTCATCGCCGAACTTGCCGTGCACGGCCATGTCTGGATGGAAGGCGGTCACCTTTGTCGGGAATCCGTCTCCGGTCTCGGTGATGCGCTGCTTCGTCCAATCCGACAGGGTTGATCTCGTAGCCTCGTGGAGCCCTGCCATCTCATCCTCCGAGAGGTTCGTGTTCATCTGTGTCGGGGAGAGACGCGCCCGGAAGAGGATCTCGTCCGCGAACGCACCACCGATCCCAGAGAGATACCTCGCGTCAGTGAGGGCACGCTTCAAGGTGTGGCGATTGGTCGTGAGCGCCCTGCCGAATTCAGCGAGCGATGTGTCTGCGACCTCGATTCCGCCGGGATCAACACTTGCGAGATCATCGGACCTCAGGACAGACATCGATGCCCTTCGCTTCGATCCGGCCTCGATGAGGAGTAGCGAACCCGTCGAGAAATCGATCGCAGCAAGACCGCCGCGCTTGGGAATCGGCTTGGGCTCCTCATTCCACGTGAACCGGCCGGCGACCATCAGGTGGATCACGCAGTGAAGCTCATCGGATAGATCGATCGATATGCGTTTTCCGATTCGGTGGACGGACTCGACGTCGTGATCGATGAGCTCGTCCGTCGGAGGGTCGTACGTCTTGAGAAGGGAGAAGCTCGCAACACGTACATCGATGACCGTTGCACCGACGATCCGTGGACGGAGCGCATGGAGATACGCTTCTATCTCGGGAAGCTCAGGCATCAGCGGAACAGATCCTCTTCTGCAGGTCTCACGAGGTCGCTGGCCCTCCCGGAGCCTTCGAGATCGAGACCCCGAACCACAGCAACCGGGATCTGTGTCGCCTTTCCCATAACAAGGTCGGCTGCGGCAGCGATCTCGTCCACAACAGCGATCTCCGTGACATTGAGTTCGTTCCCGTACGCATCGGTCGTCCCTCGCAGATCAACGATCGCCGGAACGCCTGAGACTCCGATGGCGACATCGACGAGACCGCGCCGCCATGGTCGCCCGAAAGTGTCCGTGATGATCACGCCGATCGTCGTTCCTGTTGCCCGTTCGATGAGTGTTCGGAGCCTGTGCGCACTTCGATCCGGGTCGACCGGGAGCAATACCGCAAATCCCTCTGCGATGTTGGATCGGTCGACGGCAGCATTGGCACAGATGAATCCATGCCTGGTCTGGGCGATGACCAGATCGCCCCTTCTTCGCACGATGCGGACAGCTTCGCCCTCCACGAGTGTTCGGTAGGCCGCCTCATCAGAGATCTCGGCGATTCGGCCCTCCTGTTTGGACACCACCTTGTGCGTCACCACGATGATGTCCCTGTCCTCGAGCGACCAACCGTCGGCTCTGATGGCCTCGACGATGAGGCCAGCGAGGTCGTCTCCGGGATGGATTTCGCCGATGCCAACGACCGGGTGCACTTCAAGCACCGTCATCTCGTCGTCACCTCCAATAGATGGCTGGCGAAGGCTGCACCTTCATCCTCACCAGAGAGTCGCGTGTTGGCAGCATGAATGGTCACGCCGAAGTCGGCGCCGAGCGAGATGTCGTCTGAATCTGATTCGTCAACAAAGAGGCCGTCGATCAGGCCACGGTACGCCTCGAGCACACCCTCCGTACCGTTCGACAATCCGACTCCTGCCATGACCTGAACCGCTGGGCCCTTGAGGGCGGCCCCTGAGAACAACGGGCTTACGGCTACACGACGCTTGTGCTCTCGGACCGCGCGATCGATCTCATCCACCGCGAGGATCGGCCAGATTGAGAGGGGGGGATTTGAGGGAGCGATGACCAGCGTGTCAGCTGATCGGACGGCCTCTATGACACCCGGCGCAGGGTTCGCACCGGCCGCGCCGTGATAGGCGACGGCGGTTACAGGATCCACGTGTGAACGATCGACGAAGTACTCCTGGAATTCGAGCCACTGACCGTCTTTGATCTGGACGAAAGTGCGAACTGAGTCATCCGATGCAGGAAGGATGGTGACGTCATTCATGCCGAGCCCGCGAGCGAGAGTCGCTGTGATCTCGGACAGGGGGGTACCTCTGTCCAACATGTCTGTTCGTGCGAGACACATCGCAAGATCCTTGTCGCCGAGGCTGAATGAAGTATCAAAACCCATGGCAGCAAGGGACTCCATCGCCTTGTACGTGTCATCTGCCCTGCCCCAACCATGCGGTCCGACAACGCCAGCGAGGGTGTACAGAACGGTGTCAGGATCAGCAGCCACGTGAATGCCGTATCGTTCGGTGTCATCACCGACGTTCACAACGACGGTGAGATGGCCAGGATCAAGCACATGGCGCAGAGCTTGTGCCATTCTGGCTCCGCCGACCCCGCCAGCAAGCAAGGTTACGCGGTGATTGTTGTATCGCCGGATTGACTCCAGAATGCACTCCACATGTCCATGACGCAAACTCGCCAAGCAAGCGTCGCTGCGATCGTTGTCACTGACGACTCCGGCAGGCTTGCCGCCACCCTCACCGCTGTCGACCAGCAAGTGTACGGGCTTGACGATGTCGTGGTGGTCGGTACGGCGACCAGCATCCGTGCCACCGCGGGGGGAGCAAGCGTGGCGATCAGCCAGACACTTGCGGAGGCTGTTGAGACGATCGGGACATCCGCCGAGTACCTTTGGATCGTCGCGGAGGGAGCGATTCCGAAGCCAGATGCTCTCGCGGCAGTGATCCGGGATGCAGATCGTACGCAATCGGGCATCGTCGGATCCAAGATCATCGGCGCTGACGGCTCCCTCATCTCGGTCGGGCTGGTGACTGATGCCTTCGGTGTCCCATATTCCGGGCTTGATCGATCAGAGCTCGATCAGGGTCAGTACGACGTGGTCAGGGACGTCGCTGCGGTCTCTGGTATCGCGCTCCTGGTGCGCCGCGACCTCCTTGCTGGGCTCGGAGGCGTCGACGCCTTGATGGCGCGACGAGCTGCATCGATCGATCTTGCACAGCGAGCAAGGCTCAAAGGTGCTCGAATCGCGGTGAGTCCCGCATCCGAAGTGATCTATGACACCGAAGCCCACACAGATTCGCGTTGGCGCGAGGAAGCCGGTCGGATCAGAGGGATGATCAAGGCATACAGCCCTCTCACACTCGTTTGGGCCGTGCCGCTTGATTTCTTCCTCGGGTTCATCGAGATGATCGTGTCGATCTTCCTCGGTCGGTGGTACGGATTCGATTTCGTGAAGTCGTGGGGATGGAATGTTGCCCATTTTCCGAGCACCGTTGGCGCTCGCCGTCGAGCAAGGACTGGCCGGGTGGTTGGCGATGAAGAGCTGTTCCGATTCCAGCGCACAGGTAGCGTCAAGGTCGCCAGGTTGTCGAGTGCTTCGATGAATGCGCTGCGGTCCAGGCTCCCCGGCGACGATCGGTTCAGTGTCGAGTCGATAGGTGACGAGATCCGTCAACCGGCATTCGTCGTCGGTGCTTTTGCGGTGCTGTTCGTGCTCATGTCAGCCCGCAACATCTGGTCGGACGGATTCCCGGCGGTCGGCTTCACACTGCCACTGCCGACAAGTGGCAGTGATGTGTTGAACGCCTATGGCGGGGGATGGAATCCTGCAGGTCTCGGGAGTGCTGATGCGCTCAGACCGCTCCTGGCCCTTGCGGGAGTGGCGAAACTGATCACGCTGAACGCAGCCACCCTGCCAGAGTATCTCCTGGGTGCGGGGGCGATGCTCGCAGGCATCTGGGGGATGATGCGACTTCTCCGGACATGGTCGGTGTCGGCCGCTCCGGGGTTGATCGCCGGGATCGTCTATGTTGCAGGACCGGCAGCCCAGGGAATCGCCGGGAACACGCACCTGGGAACGCTTCTCGCCCTTGGTGTCCTGCCCTGGGCGCTGCGCCTGGTCGTGAAGCCGGTGGCCGACGCGACCTGGGCCCTCCTGTCCAGAATCGCTGCCGTGATCCTAACCTTCGGACTTCTGGGGGCTCTCTCTCCACTGCTTCTGCTCGTGCCCGCCCCGATCATCTTCATCTACGCCCTCATCAGGTTCACAAACGGAGATGCTTGGCGATCTTTCATCCTCTCCCTCGTCGGTATTGCCGGTGGTGCGTTGCTCCTCAGCCCCTGGATATGGTCGGCGAGCTTCACGCGAATCGCCCGGCAAGGATATGCGTATTGGCATCTGTCCTCGATCGTCGCCGTCGCGGCCGCGGTCGTGCTCGTTGCTGCAGTCCTGGCAGGAAGACGCACTCTCGGTCTCATCGCGGGGTGGGGTGCACTTCTTGCAGGAATCGGTCTGCTCGGCTCTCGTGCCGGAGACTTCGGATATGGCATCGAGTTCGAATCCGCCGCCCTTGCGGTCATGAGTCTCGGTGTGGCGATCGCCATCGGGGTCGTCGCCCAATCCGTCACGGCGCCCGACGGTGGCGGGTGGAGGAGGTTCGTCATGGGTGCCGGCGCCGTCGGTGTCCTTGTCCTCGTCGTTGCATCACTGACGATCATCCTCGGAGGACGAATCGGTCTTCCTGGTGATCGTTTCAAATCTGCTTTTGAGTTCGCCCTCGCGACCGAAGGTCAGGCTGAGGTCTCAAGGATCCTCGTTGTCGGCCCCCCCGAGCTGCTCCCCGGAGATTCTCGGGTCATAATGGGCGGCGCCTATCGCGTCGTTTCAGCAACCGTTCCTGATCTCGGTGAGGCGCGCCTCGCTGGCCGGCTGGAACTCGATGAAAGGCTCGAGGAGAAGCTTGCGATGATCATCTCGGGCGAAACGAAGCGCGCCGGCGGCGAGCTCGCAATGTTCGGAATCCGTTGGATCGTTGTGATGGGTGACAGTCGTGGTCAGGACGCAGATCCGGCCTCCGCCGCATGGAGAGATGTGTTCGCAGGTCAACTCGATCTGCTTCCCCTCACTGCTGCGGTTGAGAACGCTGTGTGGGTCACAGATATCCGCCCCGTGTCGCGTGCGCTCACCACTGCGGGCAGCGCTTGGCCAAGAGAGGGATGGACCTATCAGGGAGAACCAGAACCGGGCAGACGAGTGTTCATCGCAGAGAACCCCGACGAAGGTTGGGGTCCCGGCCCAAGACTCACCACGGATTCGATGAATGAGATCGCGGCCGATGATGGCATCGTTGTCTTCGCCCCGAACCAAGGTGCCAGAACGCAAGTTGTCTTTGTGTTGGTCGCGATCGTGCTGCTGATCGGAGTGGCAATGTGGGGGAGAAGCAGACGATGAGGCAAGCATTGCTGGCTCTGTTGGCAGGTTTCGCAACGATCGTCGGTGTGATCCAGGTAGGCCCACCACCGAATGACGGACCGGACTTCGGGATCGTTGATGTCGCGGAGCCTGACGGAGCGGTCGCCAAGCCGAGCGTTTGGTACTGCCCATGGGTCGAGGCAGGTGATGTCGTGGACACGGACATCCTGGTCGCGACAGACGTCGATGTCGATGTCAGCCTTTCACTGCTGGATCCCCTTACCAACGAGGACCCAACGGTCACCGGATACAGCATCATCGGGCCCGGTGCGGCTGGAGTCGACACCGGAGCTCTACTTCGAAGAGGAGAATCCCCTGCGATCGTCGAGATCTCCGACGGCCCCGCATCAGTGGCTTCCCTCGAGTGGGCCGATGCTCTCATCTCGGGCGATCGATGCATCGTTTCCGTGCCCAAGGTCTGGTATCTCACCGGAGGATCAACAAAGACAGGGACGTTCACAGAAGTTCGCCTGTTCAATCCCTTTGCGGACAACGCTGAGGTAACGATCACCGCGTACTCCGAGTTCGGTGTCGATCTCGTTGCGGAGCTCGATGGAATCGACGTTGCAGGGCGATCCTGGACGACCATCAACATGGAACCGCATCTGCCATTCCGAGACGAGCTCGCGTTCACCGTCACGTCAACCAAGGGACTCGTGATCCCGGTCGTCGTTCGAACCGACGATCGAGGCGAGGCGATGTGGCCCGGGTCAGCGCCTTCTGAGACCTGGGATTTTCCGATCGTCACGACGGGTGGCCTCGAACCGTTCATCGCTGTGCTCTCCGCCGGCGACGATGATGTCGTTGTGAGTGTCGACATCCTGACCGAGGACGGGTCTGTGAGGAATGCAAGAGAGGTCACGATCGACTCGAGTGTTCCCACCCTGATCCCGCTGTCTGACCTTGCAGCCCCTCCATTCGGAGTACGACTTCGAGCAACGTCACTGATCGCAGCATCGGTTATCGCGGTTGTCCCCATTGTTGAGCTCGATGGCGGAGAGGGTGAGCTTCCGGACGGCGGCGCCACCACTTCGACATCTGAACCCGTGGCAACCACCGTCCCCGAGACCGAGGAGGCGTTCATAAGGGGATTGGCCGGCACGATTGGCATTGCCAGGCCGTCATCTGGATGGATCGTTCCGATGGACACCCTTCCGCAGAATCAGACCACGATGTGGATCCTCAACGCGAGCGGGGATACCGTGACAGTCGAGGTCGCACCGCTCGGTGAGGTCGAATTCGACGGAGGCGAGATGACGCTGACCGTTGACCCAGGATCGATCTACGGAGTCGAGGTCGACGTCGGCATCGGTATCTTCGGCTACCACGTGACTGCGGATGGTCCCGTTTCGGTCGCCTGGGAGATGGCAGGCGAGCGCGGCGCGGTCCTGGTTGCAGGAGTTCCTGACCAGTGAGCGACCAGGTCGTAAGGATTATCGTCGTGCTTGTGGTCGCTCTGGCCGCGCTCCTGGTTGTATTCGTCGCACACAGACTTGCCCGACCCGTCCACCCTCAGATCACGGTCGGTGACGTCGGAGATCGGCCAGGGGTCGTGCTCTTCACCTCGACGGATTGCAGCAACTGCAAAAAAGCGATAGCTCTGCTGAAGGAAGAGTCAGTCACGTTTCGAGAGATCACCCACGAACTCGAACCGCAACGCTTCGAGTCCTGGACCGTGCTTGCTGTGCCGCTGACCGTAGTGCTCGATGTCGATGGTGGTGCTGTGGAGGTGATGTCCGGTGTTCCGCGCCGGAGAGCTCTGCGCAAGGCCATCCGTGTTGCAGGGATCGCCCAGGGTGACTGAATCCTTGGTTCGTGGCGCGCCTTCCCCTACCGTTCTTCGGCCATGATGGTTGCTTGTGTCCGCTGTTCCGTTCGTGCCACGACGATGCTCACCTACGACCACGCGGGCGCCGAGGCCTACCTCGACGACGTGAAGGGCCATGAGCGGATGTATGACGGCATGCTTCTGTGTGAGAACCATGCGAGCAGGTTCGTGGCACCCCGAGGGTGGATCACCACTGATCGGCGCCGACGGGATCCCCGTCGCCCTGCCGGTGAAGGCGGTTGAGTCATGCCGATCGACAGGGATGTGATCGAGGCCATCAGAGAGATGGATGAGCCAGAGCTGAGGCGTCTGTTCATGCTCACTCGTGCAAGGCTCGAGCAGCGTGGTCACGAGTTTCCGGATCTCGGTCCGGGGATCAAGGTCCGCAAACAGATGGTCCGTTGTGGGAAGGAGTCGTGTACGAAGTGTCCACACGGTCCGTACGTGTACGCATACTGGACAGAGGACGGCAAGCAGCGTTCCAAGTACCTCGGACGCCTCGATGACGTGCCCGAAGCGGCGGAGGACTCTGAGCCCGGGGTTACTTGACCGCACTAGACGCCAACGGCGCGTAAAGTGATACTGCCGGTGGTTGCCGGGCAGCGACCAGCGAACGGAGGACATGTGACGAAGGCATCGTTGGAAGGACTTGTCTGCGCATCGTGCGGAGAGGCATCGGTGATCGAGATCGAGATGACGCTGCCTGATGGCACAGAAGTCGTGTTCTGCTCATGCCACGTCTGCGAGGCGAAGTGGTGGGACCGCGAGGGTGAGATGATCGCTGTCGATGGCATCATCGACTTGGTTGAGGAGTCCTGAACAACCTCCGTACGTTCATCGCTCAATCCGGATATCTCGTTACTCTTGCTCCGTGACCGCTGCTGCCCCACCCGAGGCTCCCGAGGCCCTGCCACCACAACCAGAGCTCCCACCCGATCCTGCGCGCAGATCTGTGATCTCGAAGTGGTACGTGTTCGCCCTCATCGCCGCGCCGACCGTGCTCATCCTGCTCACGATGTCAGGCGTGCTCGGCCCGATCCTGCGCGACGGACAGTCCCTGTGGCGGCTCCCCTACCTCCTGATCGCGAACACACCCACCGGTGGGGACATGGGTGCTCATGTCCTTCTCCCCAAGATCCTCCTCGAGGACACGCTTGGTGCGGGCCGGATCCTCGGTTGGAGCATGGACTGGTACGCCGGTTTCCCCGTGCTCTACTTCTACTTCCCCCTGCCTGCGCTCACAACCGTCGCGCTTGACCTATTCCTCCCGTATGGGATCGCATTCAAGCTTGTGACCATCGTCGGTCTCGTCGCCCTCCCGACGGCTTCGTACTTCTTCGTGAGGTTCCTCGGATTCACGAGGTTCGTGGCAGCGGTTGCAGGTGTGGCCGGCTCGCTCTTCGTATTCATGGAGAGCTATTCGATCTTCGGAGCGAACATCAAATCGACCCTGGCCGGTGAGTTCTCTTTCGGTTGGTCCTTCGCACTTTCGGTTCTCTACATCGGGCTGGTCGTACGCGCATGCCGCAAGCGACGAAAGGTTGATGTCTTGGCAGGCGTCGTCCTCGGTCTCACGGCACTTTCGCACATCATCACGACGATCGTCGCCGTCGTTGCCGTCCTCCCCCTTGTGCTCGTGCCCATTGCCCTGCTGTTCGTCGATCGTACCCGCGCCCGCAAAGCCGGAGCTGGTGCTCTCGGAGTCATGTCAACCTGGGTCATCGGGTTCGGTCTCTCGGCGTTCTGGTCGCTTGCACTTGGGGTCAATGTGCTCACGGGGATGACCTCCGATATGGGATGGGCGCCCGTGAAGACCATCTTCGGAAGCTACCAGAATCCCGGATCGCCGATTCCTGGCGAACTCGTTCCTGTGCTCGTGATCGGACTCATCGGAATGGTGTGGACATCCCTCCGGAGGGACCACGTCGGTATCGCCATTTGGATGACACTCTTCCCTCTTGGAGGCTACTTCCTCATTGCCTACTTCGAGTTCACGGTTCTGTACAACGCACGGCTTCTCCCGTACTGGTACTTCGGACTCTTCGTCTTTGCCGGTATCGCCATTGCGCTGCTCGCATCGGCAATCGGGAGACAGTTCGCGAATCGTCATCAGGCGACGCTCGTGGCCGGATCGGTCGCTGTCGTGTTGATGGTCGGTGCGGCGGGGCTCTCGATGCACGACCTTCCCGGATGGGTGAAGTGGAATTACGAGGGGTACGAGGGCAAACAGGTGTGGCCGGAATACGAGAACCTCATGCAGACGATGGACGAGCTACCTGACGGCCGCGTCATGTGGGAAGCGAATTCAGAGATGAACAAGTACGGCACCCCGATGGCTCTGATGCTCTTCCCTTACTGGTCTGAGGGTCACCCCTCGATGGAGGGGCTCTTCTTCGAGAGCTCACTCACGACGCCGTTCCACTTCCTGAACGCCTCGGAGGTCTCGAGGAGACCTTCGAACCCTGTCCGCGGACTCGACTACCGCGGGATGAACTTCGACAGGGGCACCAAGCACCTGGCCGTCTATGACGTCGATTACTACGTCTCGTTCACAGAGGAAGCTCGCCTCGCCGCTGAGGTATACGGTCTCGATGTGCTCGCCGAACCGGAACCGTGGACGATCTTTGCCCTTCCCGACGCGGATCGTATTGACGTCGCTTCGATGGAGCCCGTTGTGTGGGCCGGCGAGGAGGACTTCGTCGACGCTGCGCTCGAGTGGTACGACGACGTCGAAAACCTCGATTCATGGATGGTCGAGGACGGACCAGCGGAGTGGCGCAGGGTGACATCAGTGGATGAGCGCCTCGTGGACCAGAAGCCATATCCGGGTGGTGGTGCGGTGACGATCACCGCGTTCGAGGACCACGAGGTGTCGTTCACCACAACCGCTGTCGGTCAACCCCACCTCATCAAGGTCTCATACTTCCCGAACTGGACGGTTGCTGGGGCCGATGCTGTTTACCGGGTGGCGCCTTCACTCATGTTGGTGGTGCCGACACAGAGTGAGGTAACCCTTCAGTTCGAGAACCGATGGGTCGAGAACCTTGGCATGGCCCTGACGCTCATCACTGTGCTGGGACTGGGTGGCCACGGCATCGTTTCGTATCGACGTCGCAAGAGAGTGAATGCGTGAAGAAGTACCTCAAGAGCTTTGCGAACCGTGAGTCGCTGAATCAGGCGATCAAGGTCGGCATCGTTGGTGTGTTCAACACCGTTGTGTCCTTCAGCCTGTTCAACGTGTTCAGGGTCATGGGCGCGTCGCCGCAGTGGTCCCTTGCGATCTCCTTTGCGCTGACCACATTCATGTCCTATCTCATCAATCGCAGGTGGACGTTCGACCTGAAGGACGGCAAGGTCTCGGGTCGGGAGACAGCATCGTTCTTCGGTGTGAACGTCGTTGCCTATGGGGTGTCCGCTGGAATCATGGCGATGGCCCAGACATGGTTCGGCCCGCTGTCACGCCTCGGCGAGAACTTCGTCTTGATCGTCGCAGCCGGCGTCCTGATCCTCCCCAAGCTCGCTGGCTATCGCGATATTGTCTTCGGCAAAGCACTCGATGAGCAAGCAGAACCGATTCCCGCTCAGCAGCCGTCGAGATAGGTGCAGTCGTTGGCCACCAGATAGGCCGCCCATTCCTCGGCGTACTGGACCATGAGCGTGCCCGACGTCTCGGCTTCCTCGACCGTCACGAATGACCCGAAGCCAAAGTCCTCAACTTCTGGATGGTTGACTGCCAACCACCTGTCGAACGGATTGGAAACGTGGTTGAAGTCGGGCGATCCGTAGGAATACGAAAGAGCGACGATCCCGTCTGGGCCGATGGTCATCGTGACGATGGCCGGGACAGGCGTTGCGTCAACTGCCTGGACGAGAGCGTCGTAGTTTGCACCAATGCACCGGACGTGCTGCTGGCCTTGCTCGGAGTTTTCACCTGCTGAAACACACCCGTCCGTCTCAAGCCTGGTTCCCTGTGCGGCATTCCAGATGTCCCTCATGCGCTCTTCCTCCAGAGTGGAGGCGCCATTGAAGTTATTTCTCACGTCAGGGTCAGGTGCAAAGAGCACCATCACCGCATCGATGTCGCCCGCATTGAACGCGTCATACCAAGCATCTGCAACCGCCACCGCCTCAGATGGAGTTGGAATCGGTGCAGGAGCAGCCTCGGTGGCAACCGTGGTCGATGGCGTGGTTGCGGGCTGTTGGTCGGATGCTCCGTCGTTCGAGAGCAGAGCTGACGCTCCGATGGCCATGATCAGTGCGATCGCTGCCGCGCTTAAAAGCAGACCTGTGCGACTCTGTTTCTTGGTCGGTGGCTGGTTTGGTATCTGTTGTTGGGTTTGCATCTCAGGTTCGCTCCAGTCGAATGCGGAGGAGAGAACGGGCGCCATGTCGCTCCACTCAGGCTGGATACCTGGTTCCTTGGCAGGATCGAGCGATGCGTATCGTTCGAACATGTCGATGGTCACTGTTCACCTCCTTCGATCGGGTAGCGGGGACCTACCACATGCGACGGGCTGGCCGGGACCGCAAGCATCCGCGCAAGATTCTTTCGTATTCGGACCAGTCGCGACTCGACGCTCTTGGGCGACATGCCGACGACCACACCGATGTCCTTGATCGGGAGCTCCTCCCAGGTACGGAGACGGAGGAGTTCCTGGTCGATGGATCTGAGCCGTGCCACAGCTGCGAGAAGTTCGGCGTCCTCGACATTGCGAACAACCTGGACATCGGAACCCGGCGTGTCTGTCGGTGGCATCACGGAGACCTTCTTCCACAAGCGTTGTCTCCGATGCGACGAGCGGTTCGTGTTTCGGACGACGTTCTTGCCGATGCCATACAGCCAGGGCAATTGCTCGTCCGGGTTGCGAGAGTGGCTCATCTTTCGCCAAGCGACCATGAACACCTCCGCGACCGTATCGTCGACGTCATCCCTTGCGACACGGCGAACGACGTATGACCAGACAGGATCACGATGCATCGCGTACATATGTTCGAACCGTAAGTCGTCGGGTTGGGTCCGCACTCGACTCTCCACTCGTGCTGATACAAATCTATGTCCGGGCGACGGGAGATGCTGCGGATTCTTTCCCCGAGCAATCATGGCGCAGGGTCATGGGTGATGCCGGACATAAGGGACATAGTGGTGCCCAGCGATCGAGAGCACCAGGAATGGGTACGGGACATACCCGCAGGGTCCTCGGCAGTGCCGGGGACCCTGTGTCTAGAGGGACTGCCTGATGCGCCACACGCCCTTGAGCGTTCGAGGGACCCGCTTCACGAGATTCGATCTCGTTTCGCGAAGTTCCTCGACTGAGGCCGGTAGCTCGGTGATTCGGTAGCCGGCACGCTCGGCCCTGACGACGAGTTCGGTGTCGAAGAGGTCCGTTGTCGAAATCACCGATGGAGCGATGTCGTCTATGAGGCTCTTGCGGACCAACTTCATTCCGTGAGTGTCCGACACACCGGACGAGAGCACGAACCTCAGGATCTGGTTGAAGGTCCATGTGGCGAGCCTGCGCATGGAGCTGCGGCGATCGTCTGCGCCCTCGACACGCTTGGAAGCGAGCACGATATCGGTGCTGTCTGCCAGCGCGAGAGCGTTGTTCAGGAACTCGCCGGAGAAGTAGTCGATGTCGAAGTTCGCAACCCACTCTCCGGTTGCCTGGAGAAATCCGTCTCGCATCGCAGCTCCATAGTCTGGTGTGTCGAGTTGGAGTAGATCAAGGCCTGCAAATGTCGACATTGCGTCGCGTACGAGATCAGCGGTGTTGTCAGTTGAACCGTTCTCAACAACCAGAACCGAGATGTCTGCGTTGACAGTTCCGAGCTCGTCGAACAGTCGCGGCAACGCACCTGGCAGGAACGACGCTTCGTTGTGGACAGGGATGATCACCGTGACGATGGGTCTGGGATCAGATTGGTTGGAGACTGCCATGGAGCGCGAAGTGTAGGAAGGGACCGGCCTTTCGAACCGATGTTCGGGGTGCTACACAGAGGGGGCGTACACTCGGCCCGGATGGATCTCTCCAACATCATCAAGGCATATGACGTGCGGGGTGTTGTACCGGACGAATTCGACGAGGAGATCGCGACGCGCATCGGCGCGGCCTTTGCGGCTTTCGTTGACGCGGACGAGGTGATCGTGGGCCACGACTGTCGGATGTCATCGCCCGCGATACGCGAAGCGTTGATCGATGGCATCACCAGCCAGGGGGTCAACGTGCGCCTCATCGGCGAGATTCCGACCGACATGCTCTACTACGCCTCGGGCGCGCTCTCCCTACCAGGCGTAGTGATCACCGCTTCACACAACCCGGCGCAGTACAACGGGTTGAAGTTCTGCCAACCTGCTGCAGCTCCGATCGGTGCAGATACCGGGCTCCTGGACATCCGGAGGATGGCGGAGGAGGGACTCCCAACATCAGAAGGCACCGGCGAGGTCGTCCGCTCCGACGTTGTCGACGGCTATCTCGACCACGTCACATCGGTCACGGGCGCCGAAGGCATAGCGGGTCTCACGGTTGCCGCGGACGGGGGAAACGGAATGGCTGGCTCGGTCCTGCCCCAAGTGTTCGATCGCATCGGTGCCGATCTCATCGGCCTGTACCTCGAACCGGACGGAACCTTCCCCAACCATCCTGCGGACCCTTTGCGTCCAGAGAACCTCGTCGACCTGGTGAACCTCGTCAAGGAGCGGAAACCCGACCTGGGTGTTGCCTTCGATGGTGATGCCGATCGGGCGTTCTTCATCGACGACCAGAGCGTGCCCCTGCCCGGGTCCACGACCACGGCGATCATCGCAGACTGGTTCCTCGCCGAACACCCGGCAAGCGCTGTGGTCCACAATCTCATTTGTTCAAAGGCTGTGGCTGAAACCATCGAAGCAGCAGGAGGTCTTCCGATCCGCACGAAGGTCGGTCATTCGTACATCAAACAGGTGATGGCTGAATCCGGTGCGGTGTTCGGTGGCGAGCATTCCGGGCACTACTACTTCAGGGACAATTACCGCGCAGACTCAGGGATCATGGCGATGCTCGTTCTTCTCAGAGTGCTCTCTGATGCCGGGGAGCCACTCTCACAGCTTCGTGAGCGCTACGAGCCGTACTCCCAGTCAGGTGAGATCAACTTCGACGTTCCGGACAAGGTGGCCGCGGATGCTGCCGTGGAGCGCGCGTTCGAAGGTCACTCGATCGATAGGCTCGACGGGCTGACCGTTGACCTCGGTGACCGTTGGTTCAACATACGGCCGTCGAACACGGAGTCCGTCCTGAGGCTCAACGTTGAGGGGCCGGACGACGAGGCGGTCGACGATCTCGTCGAACAGGTATCAGCGATCATCAAGGAGGAATCGTGACAGACGATACGCTCATCTCGCCAGATCTTCTTGGGATCATGCAGTGCCCGAAGTGCACTGGGAAGCTCGCCGAGCAACCCGAGCCTCCCGCACTTGTCTGTCAGGACTGCGGGCATGCATATCCAGTGAGAGATGGCATCCCTGTGATGCTGCTGGATGAAGATCAGTAGTCGGGTCTCGGCACTACGGAGCCGTGGTTCCTTCGCGGTTGTAGTCATCCTCGAGCCTCACGACGTCGTCAAGGTCTGGCGTTGACACCTCCACGATCTCGACGTCTCCGTGTGTGTGGGCTTCGAAGCGGTGAATGTCTCCGGCCGCGATGTCTGCGGATTCGCCCGGATGGAGCTCGATGACTCGAGCGTCATCTCCCTGGCCCAGGTGCAGAAGCAGTGTGCCAGAGAGCACGAGTACGGACTCGTGCTTCGTCTTGTGATACTGGAGGCTCAGGCGCTTTCCGGCATCGATGTGGATGACCTTGCCCGCGTAATGGGGTGTATCACTCCAGAGCAGTTCGTAGCCCCAAGGTTTGTCTGTCCGTGATGTCATGGCTGCGAGCGTAATGGCATATGTCGGGTGAACATGCCGGCTGGCCGACCGAGCTCCCGAAGATCAGGGGTTTGAACTTCTCCTCCTTACTACCGTTGACCCCCACTGGACTGAAAGGCATCCCATGGACTTCGACATTCTTGACAGCGCGCTGGCGGAGAAGGGCCATCTCCGGATCGAATGGGCGGCAAGCAGGATGCCGGTGCTCGCAGCGATCAGGAAGCGGTTCGAGAAGGAGCAGCCTCTTGCCGGAGTGAAGATCGGTGCATGCATGCATGTCACCACCGAGACGGCGACCCTCATGCAGACCCTCGTAGCGGGTGGAGCAGAGGTCGCCATCTGTGCATCCAATCCCCTCTCGACACAGGACGATGTGGCTGCGGCTCTCGTGGACCTGGGAATCCCGACATATGCGGTGCGGGGCGAGGACGCGGACACCTTCTACACGCACATCAACGCTGTCCTCGATACACAACCCCATCTGGTGTTCGACGATGGTGCAGACATGACAACCGTGCTCCACAAGGAACGCACTGAGCAGAACGTCGTGGGCGGCATGGAAGAGACCACCACCGGTGTGATCCGCCTCAAGGCGATGGAGGCAGGCGGTGTACTTCGATACCCGATCGTTGCTGTCAACGACTCGGACACGAAGCACCTATTCGATAACCGTCACGGCACTGGACAGTCCTCTCTCGATGGGATCCTGCGTGCTTCGAACATCCTGTTTGCGGGCAAGCGTGTCGTTGTGGCCGGGTTCGGAGACTGTGGTTGGGGGATCGCTACGCGCGCGAAGGGTCTCGGTGCCGATGTGATCGTCACGGAGATCAACCCGATTCGTGCGGTCGCCGCCACCATGGAAGGTCACAGAGTCATGAGCGGCATAGAGGCCGCAGAAATCGGCGAGGTGTTCATCACTGCAACCGGCAACCTCCATGTGTTCCGCGCAGAGCACTTCGCCAGGATGCCTGATGGGGCGATCATCGCCAACGCCGGTCACTTCGATGTCGAACTCGATCTCGTTGCGCTCGATGAGATGTCTGTGTCTCGTCGGGTCATCAGGGACAATCTCGAGGAGTACACCCTTGAGGACGGTCGGCGAATCCTCGTTGTCGCTGAGGGTCGACTCGTGAACCTTGGCGCTGCTGAGGGACACCCCGCTGACGTAATGGATATGTCCTTTGCCGACCAGGCGCTTGCCGCCGAGTGGATCATCCAGAACCAAGAGGACCTCGAGTCCAAGGTGTATGTGCTGCCCAAGGCGCTGGATGATGAGGTTGCACGCCTCAAGCTCGAAGCGATGAATGGCTCCCTCGAGAAGCTCACCCCGGCCCAGGAGCACTACCTCGCATCATGGGAACACGGAACCTGAGTCGCCTCGGTCATGTCACACCGAACCGATAGGTTCGGTGCATGCTCTGTCTTGCTTGTGCCATGCCGGGTTGGCCTCTCTGTGGCAGGTGCGTTGCATCCCTGAGGCTGGCGCCACCGGGGGCGATAGAAGGTATCTCCGTTGAGGCCGGGTTCCGGCACGTCGGTGCGGCAGTGCGGCTCGTGCACAATCTCAAATACCGCAGGTCGATTCGCGCTGGCAGGATCCTCGCGGCCGCCATGGTCCCGGGTATTCCGGCGGACGCAACCGTGCTTGTACCCGTCCCGAGGTCCCTTGTCCGTCGCGTGACCTATGGCATCGACCAGGCGCGAGTTCTTGCGCAGGAGGTGAGTCGTCTTACCGGCATCGAGGTCATGCACGCGCTCGGCGCACCCCTCTGGTGGAAACGTCAGGCCGGAGCCACTCGCGAGAATCGCCACGACATCGATTTTCGCAGGATCGGTCTCGTGCCTGATGGCGCCATCCTTGTCGATGACGTGTTCACGACCGGTACCACTGCCATGAGCGCGATCAGCGCTTCGGGCACACGAGAAATGTCCGTTCTCGTAGCCACGTCAGCAGGTATCATGAAACCAGGAACAAAGCCGATCCCGACCCTGGGATGTGACGTGACGCAGATGCGTGAGACGATCGAAACCTCGTCACACACCGCGCGGACACGCAGGCAATCTGAACCCACTGAAGAGCGCACGGTCGTTGGACCGCGTCCTTTTCGGCCCACCAACCGAGAGGAGATCGGGTGACCGTTCGAGTTCACGGCAAGAACATGCAGGTGCCCAACGACATGCGCGAGTTCGCGGCGGACCGCGTCGGCCATGCCGGGAGAATCTTGGACAACGGCGGAGACGTCGATGTCGAATTCACGGTGAGCCACAATCCTCGTCGGGCCGATGGCAAATTTCGCGTCGAGATCACAACGAATACAGCCGGTCACATTGTACGCGTTGAGGCTGAGGCAGCCGAGGAACGGACGGCCGTCGATCTTGCATCGGATCGGTACGAGCGTCAGCTCAGGAAGCTGAAGACGAAGCTGATCCAACGAAACAGAGTCTCGAACAAAGCCCTAAACCACGTGTCTAGTCAGTCCGATGAAGATGATGACCGTGGCGTTGAAATCGTCAGAACCAAACGGTTCCTGATGAAGCCAATGTCCGCAGAGGAAGCTGCACTGCAGATGGAGTTGCTCGGACACGAGTTCTTCTTCTTCCTCGATGCGGATGCGGACCGGCACTGTGTTGTGTACCGGCGACGCGACGGCAACGTAGGACTGATCGAACCGGAGTGAGCCGGAGCTGACATGAAAAGACTGCTTGTCGTAGATGATGTACACCTGTTCAGGGCCGGCCTTTCTGCTGCGCTGACCAGCGCCGGATACGATGTGATCGGTGAAGCGGCCAATGGCGAAGCGGCGGTGGCCGTCGCGGAGTCTGAGCAACCTGACATCGTCCTGCTCGACATCTTGATGCCGGGAATGTCAGGCATCGACGTACTCGCCAAGATTCGCGCCGTCTCCCCCTCGTCCGAAGTGGTCCTCCTCACCGGGTCAGAATCCGAAGAGGATCTCGTCGCTGCGATCCGTGGTGGTGCTCGTGGCTACATTCTCAAGGACATGCCATTCGACGAACTCATCGTCGTGATCGACAGCATCAGCTCGGGCGGCGCAGCCGTCTCTCCGGGCATGGCGGGGAAGCTCTTCGATGTCACACGTGAGCTTCTCGTACACCAGGAACTCATTGGCATCCGGAAGCCGACCCTCACCGGGCGTGAGCTCGAAGTGCTTGGTCTCGTCGCGAATGGCAAGACCTCGCGCCAGATCGGTGACCTCCTGTTCATCTCAGAGAACACCGTCAAGAACCATATTCGGAACGTCCTAGACAAGCTCGGTCTGCATTCTCGCAACGAAGCTGTTCTCTACGCGATCAGGGAGAACTTGATCACACTTCCGTGATCAATACCTCTCTCAGCCTGTTCGTACCTATTGGCCGAGATAGGCATCGAGCTCCGTAGTATCCACGGCACCATGTCCATCTTTTCAAAGGCACTCCGCCTAGGAGAAGGCAAGCGCCTCAGGGAGCTCGAGCAGCTCGCAGAAGACGTCAACGCACTCGAACCGGATGTCGAGAAGCTTTCAGACGAAGAGCTTGCCGCGAGAACGCCCTGGTTCAGAGAGCGTCTCGAAGCCGGGGAGACCCTCGACGACATCGAGGTGGAGGCATATGCCACCGTGCGCGAAGCGGCCAGGCGTGTGCTCGGCCAGCGCCATTACGACGTTCAGGTCATCGGAGCGGGAACGCTGCACCGCGGCATGATCGCTGAGATGAAGACGGGTGAGGGAAAGACCCTCGTGGCCACGATGCCTGCCTATCTCAATTCTCTGAGAGGAGGCGGCGTCCACATCGTCACGGTGAACGATTACCTCGCCAGTCGTGACGCTGAGTGGATGGGGAGTATCCACCGCTTCCTCGGACTCGAGGTCGGTCTCATCCAGGCGTGGATGACGCCCGAGGAGCGTCGCCCGGCCTATGAGGCGGACATCACCCACGGGACGAACAACGAATTCGGTTTCGACTACCTGCGTGACAACATGACGATGACCCCTGAGCACATGGTGCAGAAAGGCCACGCATTCGCCATTGTCGATGAGGTCGACTCCATCCTGGTCGACGAGGCGCGAACACCGCTGATCATCTCGGGAAGAGTCGGAGAGACGGGGAAGTGGTACACAGAGTTCGCTCGCATCGCTTCGCGTCTTCGAATCGACGAGCACTATGAGGTGGATGAGAAGAAGCGTCAAGTGATCACCACCGAGGCCGGTGTGACTCGCGTCGAGGAGATTCTCGGCATCGAGAACATGTACGACTTTGCCAATGTCGACTTCATCCACCACCTCGACGTTGCGCTGAAAGCCAAGACGCTGTATCAGCCCGATGTCGATTACATGATCCGCGGCGGCGAGGTCATGATCGTTGACGAGTTCACGGGTCGCGTCCTCGAGGGACGTCGCTATTCAGAGGGACTCCATCAGGCGATCGAGGCCAAAGAGAGCGTCCAGATCAAGGAAGAGAACCAGACACTCGCGACGATCACCCTCCAGAACTACTTCCGCATGTACGAGAAGCTCTCAGGGATGACAGGAACAGCCATCACCGAAGAGAGCGAGTTCGTTGAGATCTATGGCCTCCAGGTCGTCGTGATCCCGACAAACGAGCCGGTCGCTCGGCTCGACCAGGGCGATGTCGTGTACGTGGACGAGGATCACAAATTCGCCGCGCTTGCAGACGATATCGAGGCGCGGAACGCACAAGGCCAACCGATACTCGTCGGGACCGTGTCGATCGAGAAATCCGAACGTGTTGCCGACACCCTCAAACGCCGCGGCATCGTATTCGAAGTGCTCAACGCCAAGCAACACGAGCGTGAAGCCCACATCGTTGCCCAGGCAGGCACATCGGGAGCGATCACCGTTGCCACCAACATGGCTGGGCGTGGCGTCGACATCCAGCTTGGTGGCAACCCCGTCGAGCTGGCGAAGGCCGGGATGCGCAAGAAGGACGTCTCCCCTGATGATGACGGATACGACAAGGCATACGAGGCAGCCCTTGGTGCAGCGACCGCTGGGACCCAGAAGAGACAGGCAGAAGGTCCTCGACGCCGGCGCCTGTACGTGCTTGGCACAGAGCGCCACGAGTCCCGCCGCATCGACAACCAGTTGCGCGCGCCGCTCCGGGCCGCCAGGGCGACCCCGGGGGAGAGCCGTTTCTACCTCTCCCTCGAGGACGATCTCATGCGCCGCTTTCGCGAACGAACGTGTCGCCTCGATCATGTCGAGGCTCAAGATCCCGCCCGATGTTCCCATCGAGGCGAAGATGGTCACCAAGTCGATCGAGCGCGCCCAGACCCAGGTCGAATCCCAGAACTTCGAGATACGAAAGAACGTACTCAAGTACGACGAAGTGATGAACACCCAGCGTAGGATCATCTACCAGTGGCGGAACCAGATCCTTCACGGAGACAGCACTGAGGAGCTGCTCGCCGAGTGGCGTGACGATGTGGTCGAGGACACCGTGCGCGAGATGACGGACAGCATCGATCCATCGGAGTGGGAATGGGATGAACTGTACACCCGCCTGATCGAGCTCTACCCGTCAAAGCTCGGTCGGGACAGCTTCGAAGATCCACGGGATCTTGTTGCCGAGGAGGTCGTGGATGCCTACCTGGCTGAGGCTGCCGATGCTTACCTTGCGCGCGAAGCAGATCTGACAACACCGGTGATTCGCTCTCTTGAGCGCACAGTCGTGCTCTCTGTGATCGACAACAAGTGGCGTGAGCACCTTGCCGAGATGGATTATCTGAGGTCCGGCATCGGGCTGCGTGCGATGGGACAGAGAGATCCCCTCGTCGAATACCAACGTGAGGGCTTCACCTTCTTCGAGGAACTCGTCCACACGACCAAGGCTGATTCGATCAGGTACATGTTCCACGTTGAGGTTGCGCGGCGTGCCGAGCAACCAAAGGCGCGGAGTCTCATGACCTCCAGTGCAAAGGGTGACGGTACGACCCAACGCCAGGTGCGCCGTGAAGGCGACAAGATCGGTCGAAACTCACCGTGCCCGTGCGGTTCAGGCAAGAAGTACAAGCGATGCCACGGTGCACCGGGAGCCGAACCCCTGCCTGCATGACCGTTTCCATTGGCGCCCGATCTACGCCAGAATGGTCGTGATCGGGAGATGAGCATCGGACGCATGACAACTGTCAAGAACGTAGCCAAGGGACTGACCGGCGCCGTCTTGGCGAAGCGAGCCACAGAGTGGGCGAATCCCATCACGAGCTCGGCGTCTGCTCCGCTCGAGACGGTCGCGTTCATCGACTCTTTCGGTCCATCGCTCATGCCGCACTCTTCGATGCATCAGGGCATGATCGCCGGCATGTCCGTGTTGGCGGCAAGGGGGACAATGGCGATCGTCGAGTCGCTCACCGACACGATCGTCGACAAGGGGGATCCGCTCACTCACCGGCTGCTGATGCGTGTATTCCTGGGGGGCGTGGGCTATTCGTTCGAGAAGCTCCCCGTGAGGGAGAGCGAGTCGCTGGCCCGCTCTGGCGCCCGAACCGCTGGACGGGTATTGAGGTCCGGTTCGGTCGGTGGAGCCATCCACGACATCGGGATCGCTTCCCAGAAACGATATCCGGCTTCATCCATGGTTCGGCCGGCAATCGTGTCTGCGGCTGCACTTGCAGGTGTCATCGTGTGGTCCAAGACGAGGCTGGACAACAGGAAAGCGGAGATCGAGCGTTGGCCGATGCCCCAGCCGAACGAGTTGGCGCCTGCCGTTGCGACAGGGATGGTCGTGACGTCCGTTGGCATGGCGGGAACTCGCGCCTTCCAGGCCTCCCGACGTGCATGGATCGACTACTTCGGTGATACGCCAACCAAACGGATCATCGCGCGAAGCGTCAACGCAGCCGTGTGGGCCGGGGCGATCTCTAGCCTTTACAACGCAGGTATCGGCTACATCGGTAGAGGGAACGAGCGAGTCGAGGGTGGGTACTCGGTTGCCCCGACCAATCCGCTGTTGTCCGGAAGCCCGCAGAGTATCGCTCCGTTTGCCGACCTCGGTCAGCAGGGGAGGCGCTTCGTCACTGATGTGCTCACGTCTGATTACATCGAGGAGAAGATGGGTGAGACGGGCGTAGAGCACCCGATCAGGATCTTCATTGGGTACAACTCAGAGCCGCTGTATCCGTCGGGTCGCGCAGAGATGGCACTTGACGAACTCGAGCGCACGGGTGCGTTCGACAGGGATTACCTTCTGCTCGTTTCGCCAACCGGCACCGGATGGGTCGATCAGACCATGATCGAGTCGGCTGAGCTGTTCACGAGGGGCAACATCGCATCGTGTTGCATCCAGTACGGCAAGTACCCGTCCTTTCTGAGCCTCCAGAAGGTCGCACTCGGTCGTGCCCAGTTCCGGTTGTTGCTCTGGGGAATCAAGCAGAGACTCAATGGAAGACCGCCTGAGGACAGACCGAAGGTGCTCGTTTTCGGTGAGAGTTTGGGTGCTTGGACGAGTTCGGATGTCGTCATGCACAACGGCATGGCAGGTTTCGATCACTACGGGATCGACAAGGCACTTTGGGCCGGTCTTCCGTGGATGGCCAAGTGGTCAAAGAGTGGCATGGGTCGCGGGGCGAGCAGGCTCGTACCCGAGGGAACCGTCGGCGTATTCGACCGCCCAGAGGAGCTGGCTGCCTTGTCGCAAGACGAAAGAAGGTCTCTCCGTGCGGTGATCCTGTCCCATGACAACGACCCGATAGCGGTCATGGGACCAGATCTCATGATCCGCGAGCCCGAGTGGCTCAAGGGTGGACGTGGCCGCGGTGTGCCGGCAGACATGGCCTGGACACCGATCGTCACAGGTATCCAGGTGATGATCGATGCCGCGAACGCGATGGTGACTGTTCCCGGGCATTTCGGATCCTTCGGCCATGACTACCGGGCCGACATGGCTCGCATGGTGCTCAGCGGCCTCGATCTTCCTGCTGCCACAGAGGACCAGATCGTCGCAGTTGAGGATGCACTGATCGAACTCGAGATTGGCCGATCTGAGCGCATCAAGGCTGCCAAGGAGGAGCACGCGCCGGCCCCGCCGAGCCGTGTGGTCAGCGGTGAGCGTATCGAAGGTGGCGTGCCGCTCGCTGGTGATCGTACATCAGGCGCGCACTGGCTCCGCTCGCTCGCTCGTACAACCGGTGTTCCAGAAGGCGACGTTCAGTAAACGCGGTCAACCGTCAGCCGTCCATGGGCACTAGCCTCTCGCGCCATGGAACCCGCAGAACTTCGTGATGCTGTTGTAGACCTTCGCTCCCGTCTTGGGGATGCGAGAGCCTTCCTCGATGTGGATGGCAAGGAGTCCGAACTCGTCGAACTGAGGAGGAAGGCATCTGCTCCCGACCTGTGGGACGATCAGAACAACGCCAGAGCCATCACTTCCCGTCTCGCGCGCCATGAGGGCACGATCAAGCTTGTGACGGACCTCGAGGAATCGATTGAGGATGTTGGGGTGCTTCTCGAACTCGCCCTTGAAGAGGGTGACGTTGACTCGCTTGCCGAGGTGGAGGCAGAGCTCGGTTCGCTGACGAGTGAACTTTCGATCCTCGAGAGGGAGTCCCTCTTCTTCGGTGAGTACGACGACAACCCTGCGATCGTGTCGATCAACGCCGGAGCTGGAGGAGTCGATGCCCAGGACTGGGCAGAGATGCTGCTTCGCATGTATATCCGATATCTCGAGCGTTCTTCCATGTCCTTCGAGGTCGATGAGTACCAGGAGGCTGAGGAGGCCGGCATCAAGTCCGTGACGCTCACGATCAAGGGAGACAATGCCTATGGCACGTTCGAGTCCGAGCGTGGCACGCACCGTCTGGTTCGCATCAGCCCATTCGATTCGGCAGCACGCCGCCACACTGCGTTTGCCGGGGTCGATGTCATCCCTCAGGTCGACATTGCTGAGATCGAGATCGATGTGGAGGATCTGCGCATCGACACGTATCGAGCATCCGGAGCCGGCGGTCAGCACATAAACAAGACCGACTCTGCCGTGCGCATCACGCACAAGCCCACGGGGATCGTGGTGTCGTGTCAGGCCGAGCGATCCCAGATGCAGAACAAGGTACGCGCCATGCAGCTTCTTGCCGCTCGACTTGCCGAAAAGGCCCGCCAGGATCAGGCAGCGGAAGTGGCTGCCATCCGTGGGGAGCAACACGAAGCCGGGTGGGGACGCCAGATCCGTTCCTACGTCATGCAGCCGTACCAGATGGTCAAGGATCTCCGAACCGATCACGAGGTCGGCAACATCCAGGGCGTCCTCGATGGCGACATAGACGGATTCGTGGACTCGTACCTGGCGTGGAGGCGCGCAGAGAAGTACGAGGCCTGAGGGGTTTAGGCCCGAATCTCCCGTGAGCCGTGAACCCGATAAGCCTCAGGTTTAATGAAACCGCGGGTATCCTCGCTTCCGGCTGACAACATGGGCCACGAAACAGCCACCACTGAGTTCTTTTCATGATCAAACTCGAAAACGTAACGAAGGCATACCCCGGCGGCACGGTCGCTGTGAAGGACGTAACGATCGACATCGCCAAGGGTGAGTTCGTCTTCCTCGTTGGGGCATCAGGGTCAGGGAAATCAACGCTCATCAGGTTGATAATGCGTGAGGAGCTTCCAACCAACGGCGATCTTTGGATCGCCGGAAAGCACGCCAATGAGTTGCCGAGTTGGAAAGTGCCTTACCTCCGTCGTTCGATCGGAACCGTGTTCCAGGACTTCAAACTTCTCCCGACCAAGACGGTATATGAGAACGTCGCATTTGCGATGGAAGTGACGGCCAAGCACAGATCCGTCATCCGGAATCAAGTGCCTCAGGTTCTGAAGCTCGTGGGTCTCTCCGACATGGCAGATCGTCTTCCACGCCAGCTCTCTGGGGGTGAACAGCAACGTGTGGCTGTTGCGCGCGCCTTCGTGAACCGCCCCCTCATCCTTCTCGCTGACGAGCCGACGGGGAACCTCGACCCTGCCACATCGGTCGGAATCATGCGCATCCTCGACCGCATCAACCGCACGGGGACGACGGTGGTGATGGCCACACACGACCATGCGATCGTCGACGCCATGCAGAGAAGGGTTGTCGAGCTCGACCGGGGCCGGGTCTCGCGCGATGAGTCGCGAGGCATCTACGAAACCCGTCAGGCACCTGTGACTGCAGAGCCGGTTGTGGAGGAGTCCCCCCGGACTCGGGCAGACTCAGAGTCAGAGTCAGTGGTTGGCGCGCTCGAGGAAACAGTCGATGAGGCAGCCAGGGAGGCTCTCGAGGAGGTTCTCGAGCAGAGCACAAACGGTGAGCCGAAGCCATGACGAGTCTCAGCTACATCTTCAAGGAAGCTTTCAACAACCTCGGTCGGAATGCCCTCGTCGTTCTCGGTGCGATCCTCGCCGTGTTCATCTCTCTCACGCTCACCTTCGGAACCCTCGTCTTCGGTGAGGTTGTGCGCGTCAATACCTTGCAATGGGCCGAAGACGTGCGGGTGATAGCGTTCCTCCAGGACGACATGAGCCCTGAGGCGACCGCAGCGCTTCAGAACGAGGTTGCGTCGTGGCCCCAGGTCGCCGACGTAACGTACGTGTCGAAACCCGAGGCATTCGAAGAAGCCGTCATCATGTTCTCCAGCAATGAGGCGATGCTTCGGACACTCGAGGAGAGCCCGGACCTCCTTCCGGCATCTCTCCGTGTCCAACCGGCGGATCCCGAGGACTATGACCGTATCGTGATCCGCCTTGAGTCGACGCCCGGTGTTCATCAGGTCGAATCCGCTGGCGACGCCATCGACGCGATGATCGCCTTGCGCGATGGGCTCCAGATCATGTTCTGGCTGCTTGCGGTCGCCCTCGGGGTTGCAGCGGTCGCATTGATCGCCAACACGATCCACATGGCGATCTATGCTCGCCGCGAGGAGATCGAGATCATGAGACTTGTTGGTGCGAGCGATTGGTTCGTGCGCACGCCATTCCTCATCGAAGGGGCGATGGAAGGGCTTGTCGGTGGCGCGCTTGCGGTCACCTTCATCGTCGTTGCGCAGCAGCTGGCTGTCGACCGACTCTCGGATCTCCCCGACTGGATCAATCTTGCGATCCAGAACGATTTCATCCTTCGGCAGGGCGCGCTGGTTCTGCTGTTCGGTGTGGCTGCCGGCCTTGTCGGCAGCTCATTGAGCCTTGCAGTCCATCGCACCCTGCGCCCGTGATTCGCCGCGCCCTGTTCCTCGCGCTCGGAATCCTCCTTGTCGCTTCGTTCGCGGTGCCCGCATCAGGAAGCTCACTCGACGAAGATGTGAAGGAGATTCGCCGATCCATCCTTGCGATCACAGCTCGAATCGATGACGTCGCTGCCGAGCGTTCGATACTCGCCCATGATCTCCTGCTCGCCCAGGGAAAACTGGACGCTGCCGAAACAGAGCTCGCCGCCGCCAGGGCGAAGCTGACGCGGATCGCGATCGAGCATGATGAGCGTTCGAGTGTCCTTGAGGGTGTTCGTGCTGAGCTCGCCGAGCGTCTTGCGAAGCTTGGCGTGATCCGTGCCGAGCGTGATGCCGCCCTCGACGAAGCGAAGGCATCGGTGCTCGAGGCGTACATGAGCGGAGGCACAGCTCAGCCTTCGATAGCGTTCTCAGCGACCGTGGTCTCTGAGGTCTCGGTCGGAGTGGCATATCTCGACCTACTCACCGGGAATCGCTCCGACGCTGCCGGTCGCTACGCGGGCATCGTCGCGAAGCATGAGGCCGAAGAGGCCGAGGTCAGAGAAGTGGAGGCGTCGGTAGCCAGGGAGGTGGAGGCGCTCGAGGGAGCAGCCTCAGCCATCGAGACCACCAAGCAAGAATTCGAGGCCAGGCGCTCCGACCTCGCTGCTGAGTATGGGCGACAGAGGGACCTACTCGCTCGGATCGAGGCAGACATCTCTGAGTTCGAAGGCGAGCTCACGAGTCTTGAAAGTGAGGAAGCTTCGATCAGATCCAAGATCCGCGCTGCGTCCGAACCATCAGGAACCAAGCCGGGTCAGCTCATACGACCGATTCCCGGGAGGATCGAGTCGACCTTCGGTCCGAGGCTCCATCCGATCTACGGAACCGTCAAGATGCACAACGGTCTTGACATGCATGGGTCAACCGGTGACCCGATACGTGCAGGCGCCGGAGGAACGGTCATCCTGGCGGGCGCCAAGGGTGGCTATGGCATCACCGTGATGATCGACCACGGCGGAGGAATGGTGACGCTCTATGCCCACCAGTCCAGCCTTGCCGTCTCGGTTGGCCAGAAGGTCGCGGCAGGCCAGACCATCGGTTATGTTGGGTCAACGGGCGTCTCGACTGGCCCACACCTCCACTTCGAAGTGCGACTCAACGGTGCACCAGTTGATCCGATGAGCTACCTGTAGGGATACGTTGGGGCTGGCAGGTAGCCTCGCCGATATGTCCGGTCACAAGGTCGTCGCCACGAACCGCAAGGCGCGGTTCAACTATGAAATACTCGACACGTTCGAGGCCGGCATCGTGTTGCTCGGATCAGAGGTGAAGTCGCTTCGTGCAGCCCAGGTGCAGCTCAAGGATTCATACGCCTCGATCCGTGGCGGGGAGGTGTGGCTCGAGAACGCTCATATCGCGCCGTACTCCTTTGCAGCCGAGGGTGGCCACGATCCCGAGCGGCCCCGAAAGCTCCTTCTGCACCGCCGCGAGATCGATCGACTCTTCGGGCGGATCAGAGAAGAGGGTCTCACGCTCGTTCCCCTCCAGGTCTATTTCAAGGACGGCAAGGCGAAGGTCGAACTCGGACTCGGCAAGGGCAAACGCACCAGGGACAAGCGAAGAGACATTGTCGCCCGTCAACAGAAACGTGAGATGGATCGGGCTCGGTCACACCGTCGTTGACGGATGCTGCGTCGGTCGCCCCACGGTCAAGCTCTTCGCCCCGTAGCCATCCCTCGTGTCTTCAAACGACGGTGACGAGACCGAACCCGTCTCTCGAGAGAACGGCTGCGAGGTCGTCGAGCATCTGAACCTTCGCCTCGGCGATGTGGTCGGCCTCTCGGCGAACTCCGTGCGCTCGGTAGCCGATCACCTTGATTCGCATGGACGGGTCGATCCGACGGAGCCAAGCCGATGTCCGCTCCATGGTGTCGATGTCGTCGTTGTATCCGGGCACCACGAGCAGCCGCACCTCGTAGAGACGGTCCATCCGTGAGAGATATTCGATCGATGCCAGAACCTCCGTGTTCTCTCTCGCTGTGAGACGCACATGGGTGTCCGGGTCGAGTGCCTTGAGATCGATCATCGCGCCATCCATCACATCGGCGAGCCGATCCCACACGTCGAGAGACGCAGAGCCGTTGCTGTCGACGAACGTCGTGAGGTGCGACAACTCGTCATCGGACTTGATGGCTGCGAAGAGATCACGAACGAAATCTGTCTGCAATGTTGCTTCGCCCCCAGATATCGTGATCCCTGCGATGAACGGCGCCACGGGGCGAATCTCATCGAGAAGGTCTTCAACGGTCATAGTGCGTGCAAGGGGTGTGCTGTCGACGGGGCAGACATCGATACAGATATCGCATCCGGTGCACAGGTGCCTGTCAAGGATCACGAGTGGTCCCGGCTCGATCGAGAGAGCATCTTCGGGGCACGGTTTGACACAGACACCGCAGTTCGTGCAATCGGTGATCGTGTACGGATTGTGGCAAGTGACGCAGTTGAAGTTACAGCCCTGGAGGAAGATGACGAACCTGTTCCCCGGCCCGTCGACCACCGAGAACTTGATCGTGTTATTGACGAGGCCGAGGACTGCGTTCACGAATGAGGACTCGTTTGACTGAGCGGTCTGTGACGTGTGAGTTTTCGACCGACCCAGCCGCGAACACGGTGCTTGCGTGGCGTTCGGTGCCTTCGCGGAATCGCTCAAGCTCGGACTTGCGCACGAGATACCCTGTGATCCGCACGAATTCGTTTGAGTCGATGTTGAACGTGAAATCGCGCATGCCTGTGACGAAGGCACCTCTGATCATGTCGACCATGGCGCCGGGGTTGTCCTTGACCGTGTCGTCGATCTGGAAGATGTCGGACACTCCCGAGGCGAAATGCTGATGGTGCGGAGCAACGGTCATGATGTGTTCGAAGGTCTCCGGCTCAGAACCGATCGGGATACGAACCCCTGCTGTGACCCCGACGTCCGAATCAATCCCTGACTGGGAGTGAAGGAACGCATGCCCACCGCCTCCTGCGCAATAGGGCATGTCGATGGCGTCGACAACGTCATGGAGCTGTTCGATGATGCGGTAGCTCAGGGAGTCTGCATCGCCTCCATCACCGTAGCGGCTGTGGGATCCGGCGTGCTCCATCAGGATGTCGACGCACTCTGCCAAGCCGTACACGCCGAACATGGCTGAGAAGCGATCGAGGCGCACAAGACCCTCCACTGCGAGATGATCGTGCTCGAAGAAGCGTGCCTCTTCGACGAGGAATCGAATCCGGGCAGCCATGACCTCTGCGTTGAGGGCTGCGTAATAGGGGAGCGCCGATTCGAGGAACTCCGATGTCGAACCTGTGTGGTTCAGGGCAACTTCTTTCAGGTTGAGGCGCACAAGTGTGTGGGAACCGCCACCCTTCTTGAGCGAGTTGTAGCAGCTCACGACGCCATAATCAGTCCCGAGATCGCCGACCATCATCGGGTGGTTGACAAAGTGTGGTTTGGCTGTCACGAAAACGGTCTTGACGGCATCGATGAGAAGTTCGTCACTTGTGTGGTGCGGATCGACCTTGAGCGTGAGGTTCGGAACGATCTGGCGGACATCTCGTTCCACGTCGAGGATTGCTCGCAACACACGGTTGTCACTGGGACCGAGATTCGCGTGCACGAAGCCGTCGGGGAGGATTCGATCGAGCGAGATCCAGAAGATGCGTAGCTTCGAGCGCAGGTCCTCGTCGGTCACATCCTCGACGTACGGGAGGAGAAGGGAGTCGATGTCCCCGAGGAACACAGGGAATCCGGTAATCGAGGGAACCTGTGTGTACAGGATGAGGAGGAAGGCGAGCGCCTCGTCGAGGTTTGTGGGCGGGTCGAGTTCGAGATGCTTCGATCCCTGGCTGAGAGCCAGTTCGTAGTCTGGGAGGATGTAGCGTGGCCGATAGGGAGCATTGCCTTCAAAGAGGTCAGAGACGATGCCCTTGTTCATGGCCTCTTCGGCCTCAGAGCTTATCGTTGGGTATCCCATGGCGTTCTCCGCAAGCGCGGCGAGGTAGTGCTTGCGTTGGTGGAAGGTCAGCTGGTCGTCGGTAACGACCGCGCGGACTTGATCAACAAGTTCCTCCATGTCCATCGCTCACCTCCTTGTCCTGGCATGTCGTCGTCTTGCCGCTTGAGTTGAGTGTACCGGAGGTGAAAGAGATCTCGCGAAGAGATGCTTCCCGGATACGGTCATGCCTCGAACTGTTCGAGCTGTGAGAAGAGGGTTTCCACGCGTTCGATCTCGAGGAGACCGGCGCTGCGGAAGAGAACGGTTCCGTTGCCGTCGGTCACTATCCAGAATGGAAACGCGCTGACGCCCATCTGTGCGGCGATCCTCGCCTCGAGATCCACCACCACGGGGAACGCGAACTGCTGGTTCTCCAGATACGGTTCGAGTGGGTTTCCTCGCGACGGGTCTATGGACGTTGTGACCGTGACCAACTCAGCAGATGGATAATCTCCGGAGGCCTCAGGCCACCAGGCATTCAGATCGGGTAGTTCCTGCTGGCAGTACGGGCACCAGTGTGCCCAGATCATCCAGACTCGCTTCGTGCCGTCAGCAGGATCGATCGTCATCACGGAATCTGAGTATGCGTCGATGCCTTCGATCGTCGGTAGCGTCATACCGATCGCGCGGTCGGGGCCCTCGTTGGTGAATCGAGGGAGAAAGCCTGAGGGGAGGGCTGGTGCGGGTGTTGCGCCACTTGGCGCTGAGCTCGCTCCAGCTGTCGCAGCGGACCGTGCAATGTCCACGACCTGTTCGGATACGCCTGCAACCGATGTTTCGAGTTCGGCTATCTGGTGATCGAGGCTCTCGATCTGGACCTTGATTTCGGCTTGGGTGGATCCGAGGGACGTGAGGAGGAAGATCTGGCTTGCGCCAATGAGCACGATGATGGCGACGCCGGAAGCAATGAGCATGCGGCTGTGTGATCGATCGGATCGCTGGTCCCCGCCCGCGAGCGGGGGTTCCGGTGGTTGGTGGACTTGGGTCTCTGTCGTGTGTGCGGTGTCTTCGGAAGGATCCTGCGTATCGGTCGTTTCGTTCATGCACCGAACAGTAAGGCGGTTCCGGTGATCTTGGTGTGCGATGTCTTGGCAGTGCTGTACGATGTAGAAGTGGACGTGTACCTCACGTTCCCCGCACGCGGGGGTGACATGGTTTCGACCGTGAGAGTTGAGGCGCCGGAAGCGAGCCGAGGTCACCGGAGTCCTCGTTAAAGAGCCGGTACACATATAAGTGCAGACGAAAGTTACGCACTGGCAGCGTAAATAACGCTCCTGTCCTCCCGGTGGGTGCCCACCTCGCCGGATCAGGGCAACGCAATGTGGGACGCCCCCGCCGGGATTTCCGGGACCGGCGGGATAAGACAACTCCGGATAGGGCATGAGGGTGCTTGCCGACAGAGTCCTCGTGTTCCGAAAGCTCGCTGTTGGCTGCGCTCGGAGATGCCGACGCCGACACCTCGTGGGACGGGGGTTCGATTCCCCCCACCTCCACCAACCGAAAAGGGGCCTCCGGGCCCCTTTCTCGCGTCACGACCGCGAACCCAGGGTTCCAATGCACGTTTTTGTAGTCACTGGCCCACAGAACAGGGGATCGGCGCTTCAGCACCCGAAGCGGGGTGCCGATATGGCACGTACACAGAGGGAGATCCGTGCGAAGAACTGCTCTTGCATTCCTAACGCTTCTCCTTGCCGGGTGCGCCGCAACGAAGTCGATCGATACGGTGGCCGATCCAGTCGCGACGAGTCGTCCAAGTCCGGTCACGACACAGCCAGCAACCGAGAGCCCCCTCATTGATACCGAGGCTGTCGCCCCCGCATACGACGACGGATGCAAGGACGGCCGAACCACGTTTGAACATCCCCCCGTTGACCTCGACGCCATCGAGTACATCACGCCGCTGGGTCTCATGATCGGATCCCACGTCACTCCGGTCGACCACCAGTATTACCAGAACTTCAAGGATCCGAGCAGGGTCATCGATGTCTACAGCCCCGCCGCAGGCACCATCCTCGACATTCAGCATATGGTCGAGGTGCTCACCGATGGTGGTGGCGAGCCGATCAGTGACTTTCGCCTTGTCATCGAGCACACCTGTTCGATATCTTCGATCTTCATTCACATTGGTGAACTCTCTCCCCGCATTGCTGAGGTCGCGCCGTCGCCGGGTGAGAACGCCCGTGTCGATGTTGCTGTGGAAGCGGGCGAGGTGATTGGCTCATACACGATGAACGTCGACTACAACGTCGTGGATCTGGACATCACCATCGAAGGTCTTCTCGTCCCCGAGACCTATGAACGTGAACCTTGGAAGATCCACACGCCCGACCCGTTCGAATATTTCTCTGAGGACATCCGCCAGACGATGATCGCCAAGAGCCTTCGTTCCGTCGAGCCGTTTGGAGGGAAGTTCGATCATGACGTTGCGGGCACCCTCGCGGGCAATTGGTTCGAGCAAGGCACGAACGGTTATCGGGGCACAGATCAGAACCGGTACTGGTCTGGTCACCTGTCTGCGGCATATGACCTGTTTGACCCAACCCACGTCGTCATTTCGATTGGCACGTTCGACGGTGTCTCCCTCCAGGCAGGCGTCGCCGGAAACGCCCCGGATCCTCGCAACGTGACAGTTGACACCGGTCCTGTCGTGTACGAGCTGGTTGGTTACGACTACTGGGTCAATGGAGAGCGCTGGGACCGCGTCAGCCTCGTGAAGGGCATTGAGGCACGCAACGACAATGGTTCGACGTTCGGAGTCGTGTTGTTTGAACTTCTCGATGACACAACGCTCAGGGTCGAGACGGTCCCCGGAGCGACCGCCGCACAGATCGACGGGTTCACTGACGCTGCGCTCATCTATGAACGGTGACAGTTCACTGGGTCACTCCCAGTTGTGTTCGATTTCAGCGATCTCGGGTTCGCCTGCAAGCGGTGCGTGATAGATCATCCTGATGATGTGGAGGCCCGATTGGTGGTTCTCGTCCCTGTAGATCCGTCAGTCGACGTCGAGGAACTCGAACGTGCCCAACTCGAGTCCGGTCTCTTCGAACACCTCTCGCATAAGAGCATGTTCGGGGTGTTCACCCCATTGGACGCCCCCGCCGGGCAATGTCCATCGGCCCTCGCCCGGATAGTCGGAAGCGATCCGGCACAGGAGTATCGAGTCGTTGTGGATCGCCACGCCGTAGATGGAGAGCCTGCTCTGGGGATCGACCATCCGGTGCGGTAGCAGGCGCGCCTGATCGTTCTCCGGGCCGTGGACCGGAGTGAGTCGGGTCCAGAGCCCTGCGTTCGCTGCTTGGTCCTAGGCGAGCTCGAGGGCGACGCGTGGATCGGTCCACTCAGATCCGAGTGCATGGGCCACGGCCTCGTTCGTCAGCTTGCCGGCCGCGGTGTTCACGCCACCGATGAGTTCCGGCATCGTCTCGAAGGCCTCGCCCAGTCCCATGCCGAGCGCACGCACATAGGGCAGGATTGCGTTCGACAGGGCGCGTGACGAAGTGTGCGGCACGGAACCGGGGATGTTGCCCACGGCGTAGTGCACGACGCCGTCAACCACGTACGTGGGATCGTGATGGGTGGTCTCGCGGCTGGTCTCGAAGCAGCCACCCTGGTCGATCGAGATGTCTACCAGGACGGATCCGGGACGCATTGCCGCGACCATCTCTCGATCCATGACCGTGGGTGCTTTGTCCCCTGCGACCAGAACAGCGCCCACGACGAGATCGGCCTGCGATGTCCACTCGCCCACCGCGTGCTTCGTCGAGAAGTCTGTCACGACTCGTGAGCCCCACCGGGTCTGGACGCGTTCGAGGGCATCGATATTGACGTCGAGAACGGTCACGCGCGCACCCATGCCAACCGCAACGTCGATGGCGTTGATCCCTGACGCTCCTGCACCGATGACGACGACAAGTCCGGGCGGCACACCGGCGTGTCCGCCGAGGAGCACGCCCATGCCGCCATACGGAGCCATCAGGTAGAACGCGCCAACCTGGGTTGAGAGCCGACCCGCGATATGGCTCATCGGTGCAAGGAGGGGGAGTCCTTCGTCGGTTTCGACGGTTTCATACGCGATGGCTGTGGCGCCAGATTCCCGAAGTCCCGCTTCGACAGACGGATAGGCAGCAAGGTGAAGGTACGTGAAGAGGGTGTGGTCTGGCCGCAACATCGCGATCTCCGAGGACTGAGGTTCTTTGACGTGGACGATCAGTGTTGCTTCATCGAATACATCCTGGGCACTGGCAGCTATCTCGGCGCCGGCCTCGAGAAAACTCGCATCGGGAGCACCTGCCCCGTCACCGGCGCCGGTCTGGATCACGACGCGGTGACCGCGATGCACGAGGTCGGCAGCTGCTCCGGGGAGGAGCGCAACACGACGCTCGTCCGGCTTGATCTCCTTGACAACGCCGATATTCATCTTCGTCCTCCGTTTCGGTTTGGTGAATCGTCGAGGTGGCCGTGGGAAGCCTCGGCCAGCCTTGTGGTGATCTCTTCGATGTTCGTGTCCATTGCACTCGTCGTAACTCTGATGTGGTGATCCCTGTGCTCCGTCAGGCGGAACGGCCTTCCTCGTGCGACCCCGATTCCATGCGCAGCGAGCATCGGCACAGCCGTTGCTTCGTCCTGTACCGGTACCCAGATGTTAAGACCGTGCATGCCACCGACGGGTACTCCCAGAGCATCGAGTCCGTCAACGACCGCTGCACGTCTCGCCGCATAGATGCCAGCTGCTACGGCTACGGAAGCATCGACGTCCTTTGACAGGAGCATCGTTGCAAGGACCTCTTGGAGCAGCCTGCTCGTCCAGGATGGACCGAGCATCCGTCTGCGTTCGACGAGGTTGATCGGATCAGCCGTGCCGCCAACCGCGGCGAGGCGGAAGTCTGGTCCGTGTGACTTCGAGAAGCTCCTCACATGGACAACCTGATCGGGTATGGCTGTGCCGAGACTCACGAGTTCCGCGTTTGACACAGGACCTGAATGGTCATCCTCGATGACCAGTACCGACCTTTCGGCCACGATCGATGCGAGCTCATCGCCCCGGGTGCGCGTCATTGAGACGCCGGTGGGGTTGTGCGCCCTCGGCTGGATGATCAGGACGGCCATACCCGCATCGACAGCTCGGCGAATCGCATCGGGATCAAGGCCGGAATCGTCGAGAGGGAGCGGGATCATCTCCGCGCCGGCCAACTCCAACATGTCGAACAGCGGAGGGAACCCCGGATCTGAGATCCCGACCTTGTCACCAATGGACACGGTGGCCTGGATCAGACGATCGAGGGCATCCATGGCACCGTTGAGAATTGTGATGTGCTGTGGGTCGAACGGCCAGCGCCGACGCAGCTCCGTTTCGAGCTCGCCGATGACGGGTCGCTCCAGATACGAGGCGACCGTGGGGGATTCCTTGAGGCCGTGCAGAACGGGAAGCGGATTGGGGAGCAGACGCGAATCGGGTACTCCGTTTGACAGGTCGATCTTGATCGCGTCGCCGGTGGTCGGTACTCGCCAGTATCGGACGGTTGGTCCGAGGTTGACCTCGCGGACGAATGATCCTCTTCGGCCCTCCGTATCGATGATGCGGTGCCGTCTGAGTATCTGCCATGCATCGCCAACGGTTGTGGGAGAAACCTGCAATGCGTCAGCAAGCTCGCGCACCGTTGGGAGACGGCTGCCGGCGGGAAGAGCATCGCTCGTCGCCAACGAACCGATGCCGCGTGCTATTCCCTCCGCTGTCTGATCGGAGATGGCGTCTGCGATGGTCTTGATCACATCAGGCATGTTTGTCTGTTACGAAGCATCGTTTGTACAAGTCGATTGCAAGTACTCTAGTCTGTGCGAACCTGCCAAGCATGATCCGGGCAATCGGACCCAAGCACTCGGTCGTATCAGACGGCGGGTCGGAATCAGAAGGAGCTTTCCCATGAGCAGAGTTGTCACAGCAGCCATCCTCCAGACGGAGTGGACCGGGGACAAGGAGTCGATGATCGAACTCCACGAGGAGTACGCCAGGAAGGCAGCAGCGCTGGGCACCCAAGTGATCTGTTTTCAGGAGCTCTTCTACGGGCCGTACTTCTGCCAGGTACAGGACATCGAGTACTACGAGTACGCAGAGGAGATTCCCAACGGTCCAACAACCGAGCGCTTCCAGAAGCTTGCCAAGGAGCTCAACATGGTGATGATCCTCCCCATGTACGAGCAAGAGATGGCAGGGTTCCTCTACAACACGGCGGCGGTGATCGATGCCGATGGCAGGTACCTCGGCAAGTACCGCAAGCACCACATTCCGCACGTGAGTGGGTTCTGGGAGAAGTTCTACTTCCGCCCGGGAAACCAGGGATATCCGATTTTCCAGACCGCCGTTGGCAAAGTCGGTGTCTACATCTGTTACGACAGGCACTTTCCCGAGGGCTGGAGGGCACTTGGGCTCCATGGAGCAGAGATCGTCTTCAACCCATCGGCGACGAGCCGTGGTCTGTCCAAGTATCTGTGGCAGATCGAGCAGCCCGCATCGGCCGTTGCAAACATGTACTACGTCGGAGCGATCAACAGGGTCGGTGTCGAAGACTTGGGGGACAACGACTTCTACGGCTCTTCGTACTTCGTCGATCCGCGAGGTCAGTACGTTGGAGATGTCGCGTCGGACACCGGAGCCGAGCTCGTTGTTCGGGATCTCGACCTCGACAGGATCGCTGAGGTGCGAAACCAGTGGGCTTTCTATAGGGATCGTCGGCCAGAGACGTACGATCCGCTGACGGAGGGATGAAGTACATGGGCACACACAAAGAACTCACTGATCGCACGAGGGCGGTGCTGCCGTCCTGGCTCGCTCTCTACTACGACGAACCGATCGCAATCGATCACGGTGAGGGCCGCACGGTGTGGGATCTTGAGGGGAACGAGTACCTCGATTTCTTCGGCGGCATCCTCACCACCATGACCGCGCACTCCCTGCCCGAAGTAACGGCGGCGATCAATGAACAGGCTGGCAAGATCCTGCACACCTCGACGCTCTATCTCAATCAGCCGATGGTCGAACTTGCAGAGATGGTTGCTGAGATGTCGGGCATTCCCGACGCCAAGGTCTTCTTCACGCCTTCCGGAACGGAGGCGAACGATGCTGCAATGCTCCTCGCAACCGCATACCGCAAGTCGAATCAGGTCCTGGCGCTCCGGAACAGCTATCACGGCCGCAGCTTCACGGCGATCGCGCTGACGAGTCATCGTGCGTGGTCACCGACGGGGTACTCGGCGCTCAACGTGCAGTACGTCCAGGGTCCATACAAGATACGGAGCCCTTTCAAGGACTTCGATGACGATGCTTTCGTCGATGCTGCAGTGGATGACCTTCACCAGGTGATCGACATGATGACCTCTGGTGATGTTGCTTGCATGATCGCTGAGCCCATCCAGGGAGTTGGAGGTTTCGCGACGCCGCCGGACGGCTTCTTCAAGAGGTTCAAGGATGTGCTCGACGAGTACGGGATCCTGTTCGTGTCGGATGAGGTGCAGACAGGCTGGGGTCGGACAGGGGAGCACATGTGGGGCTACCAGGCGCACGGCATCACTCCGGATATCCTGACTTTCGCCAAGGGCATCGGCAACGGTCTCTCGATCGGTGGTGTCGTCGCAAGGGCAGAGATCATGGACTGCATCGGAGCGAACTCGATTTCGACCTTTGGAGGGAACCCGTTGGTGTCTGCCGGCGCATTGGCGAACCTCAGATACCTCGTCGAGCACGATCTGCAGGGCAACTCGCTCAAGCAGGGATCGAGACTGTACGAGTCGCTTCTGCCGCTTACCGATGAGACGCCATGGATCCTTGAATTCCGGGGCAAGGGACTCATGCTCGCGATCGAGACTGTCGAACCCGGCACGATGGAACCTGACGGAGCGCGTGCGGGAAGGCTTCTCGAGGAGACGAGGAAGCGGGGATTGCTGATCGGCAAGGGCGGTCTGTACGGCAACGTCCTGCGGATCGCGCCACCCATGACGGTCACAGAGCAGGAGATCGATACCGCGGTCGCGATCATCGCCGAATCGGTTTCGGTCATCGACTGATCACACGAGAGGAACCAGCAATGAAGACACTCATCTCAGGTGGGACGGTCGTTACGGCCATCGACACTGTCGCTGCAGACGTACTCATCGAAGGCGAGGTGATCATCGCCATAGGTGCCCCAGGGACAAACGCATGGGCTGAAGAGGCAGACAAGGTGATCGATGCCACCGGCAAGTACGTCGTTCCCGGCGGTATCGATCCTCACACCCACATGGAGCTGCCGTTCGGCGGCACATACGCTTCGGACACATTCGAGTCCGGTACCCGTGCAGCAGCCTTCGGAGGTACGACGACGATCATCGACTTTGCGGTCCAGGTGAAGGGCGACAACCTCATCGAAGGATTCGACACCTGGATGGCGAAGGCACAGGACAATTGCGCCATCGACTACGGATTCCACATGATCGCTGGTGACATTAACGAGCAGTCTCTTTCGGACATGGACGTACTCATCGATCGCGGTTGTACGAGCTTCAAATTGTTCATGGCGTATCCGGGCGTGTTCTACTCAGACGATGGCGACATCCTGCGAGCGATGCAGAAGGCGGCAGCGACGGATTCGATGATCATGATGCATGCGGAAAACGGCATGGCGATCGATGTGTTGCGAGAGCAGGCGCTCGAGAGGGGCGAGACCGATCCGGTCCATCACAGCCTCACCCGTCCGTCGGTGACCGAGAGCGAAGCGACACATCGTGCGATTGTCCTTGCCGAGTTGGCTGGTGCGCACCTGTACGTCGTTCACATGTCTGCGAAAGAAGCGCTCGAAGAGATCGCGGAAGCGCGTGACAGAGGACTCCCTGTCTTTGCAGAGACGTGTCCGCAGTACCTGTTCCTCAGTGTCGAGGACCATGTCGCATCTGAGGGCTTCGAGGGGGCGAAATACGTATGCTCCACCCCGATTCGTAAACGCGAGGACGGTCACCAGGATGCCCTGTGGATGGGGCTGGCCACGAACGACCTTCAGGTCGTGTCCACGGACCATTGTCCGTTCTGCATGGACGATCACCCGATCCTCGGCACACAGAAACAGCTCGGTGTTGGGGACTTCACGAAGATCCCGAACGGACTTCCGGGTGTCGAGGACCGATTCCAGCTCATCTACCACGGCGGTGTCGTCGAGGGTCGGATCGACCTCAACAGGTGGATCGAGCTCACAAGCACGGCGGCAGCGAAGATCTTCGGGATGTATCCGAAGAAGGGAACGATCGCCGTTGGATCCGATGCTGACATTGTGGTATTCGACCCGAATACCGAATGGACCAAGTCTGTGAGCCAACACCACATGGATGTCGATTATTCGCCCTATGAAGGCAAGCAAGTCAGGGGTAAGGTCGACACCGTGCTTCTGCGCGGAAGTGTGATCGTCGATGGCGACAAGTATCTCGGCCAGAAGGGCGACGGGCAGTACCTGCCACGAGAACGTGTCTCTGTTCATCACTAGAGATCAGGACCCAGGGAGCTGGCTTGAAACAGATCAACCACATCATTGGTGGCGAGGAGGTCGTAACGGCTTCTGGCCGTACCTCACCGGTGTACAACCCTGCCACGGGTGAGATAACGGCGAATGTCGGACTTGGCACCGTCGATGAAGTGGATCTCGCCGTCGGGACTGCAAGGGCCGCCGCCGAAGGGTGGGGTGCGACGTCCCTCGCAAAGCGGACCAGGGTCATGTACGCCTTCCGCGATCTTGTCGACCGGCACAAGGGTGACATAGCTGCGTTGCTGACCGCAGAGCATGGAAAGGTCCTCTGGGATTCGCTCGGGGAGGTGCAGCGTGGAATCGAGAACATCGAGTATGCGTGCGGACTTGCCGAGCATCTCAAGGGGTCGTTCTCCCAGGAGGCCTCGACGCACATCGATGTCTATTCGGTCCGCCAGCCCCTTGGAGTCGTTGCAGGAATCACGCCGTTCAATTTCCCCGCAATGGTGCCCATGTGGATGTACCCGAACGCGATCGCCGCGGGCAATGCGTTCATTCTCAAGCCTTCAGAGAAGGACCCGAGCGTCAACATGCTTGCCGCCGAACTCCTCGACAAGGCCGGCCTGCCTCCGGGTGTGTTCAACATCGTCCAGGGCGACAAGGTTGTTGTTGACCGGATACTCGAGCACCCGGACATCGCTGCCGTGTCGTTCGTCGGATCGACACCGATCGCCAAGTACGTGTACGCGACAGGAACAAGTGCGGGAAAGCGGGTACAGGCACTCGGTGGGGCGAAGAACCACATGGTGGTGCTTCCCGACGCAGACATCGGAATCGCAGCGGATGCCGCGGTCAGTGCAGCGTACGGCTCGGCCGGCGAACGATGCATGGCCATCTCGGTTGTCGTTGCGGTTGGTGCCGCGGCTGATCCACTTGTCGCTGCGATCAGAGAGAGGATTCCCAGTCTGATCGTTGGCAACGGAACAGACGAAGCATCCCAGATGGGGCCGCTCATCACCAAGGAACACCGTGATCGGGTCGCATCTTTCGTCGAGAACGCCCCAGGTGAGGGAGCGACGGTCGTCGTGAATGGGCTCGAACAGCACTTCGATGGGGACGGGTTCTTCCTTGCACCCTCCCTGCTGGACAACGTTGCACCAGGCATGGCCTCCTATGACGAGGAGATCTTCGGACCTGTTCTCGGTGTCACGCGGGTCGAATCATACGAAGAGGCAATGAAGCTCATCTCTGACAGTCCATACGGGAACGGCGCAGCGATCTTCACACGGGACGGCGGAGCGGCCAGGCGGTTCCAGGTCGATGTCGACGCAGGGATGGTAGGAATCAACGTTCCGGTTCCCGTGCCTGTTGGCTACTACAGTTTCGGTGGCTGGGGCGATTCGTTGTTCGGAAGCTCACATGCGTACGGACCCGAAGGCATCGATTTCTACACGAAGGCGAAGGTCGTCACGAGCAGATGGCCAAATCCGGCAACGAGTTCGATCGATCTCGGTTTCCCACAGAACGTCTGACCACGCCGGAGCGTCGGCGAATGGACAGCACTGGGTGACTCCGGCAATCCGGAATATTCGAAGAGGATGGGACAGGTATGAACCAGATGATGACGACGGCTGTCGATTCCGGGGGGTTGGCGCCTCAGCCAACGATGACTCCGGACGAGGCGCTTGTTGAGGCACATCGATGCCTCATGTGCTGGGACGCTCCGTGCACGCGTGCGTGCCCAACGAGCATCGACGTGCCGGGGTTCATCAAGAGGATCGCACATCACGATCTGATCGGTTCTGCCCGGACCATCCTCGAGTCGAACATCCTTGGAGGATCATGCGCTCGTGTATGTCCGACAGAGGTGTTGTGTGCGGGGGCGTGCGTGCTGAACGAGCTCCACGAGCGGCCGATCGATATCGGGCGCCTGCAGGCATTTGCCACGGACGATGTCGTTTTCGGCGATGTCGATCTGTTCGCATCCCAAGAGTCGACGGGACACAGCGTTGGGATCGTCGGTGCCGGTCCTGCAGGTCTTTCGTGCGGTGCCGAACTCGCAAGACTGGGTCACGATGTTGTCCTGTACGACGCAAACGATGAGCCCGGGGGGCTCAACACGTACGGAGTCGCCAACTACAAGATGGACAAAGCAACGGCGCTGCGCGAGGTGGAGTTCGTCAAGGGGCTCGGCGTGAAGATCCGACCGGCCACTGCAGTCGGGAGCGACGTCTCGATCGAAGAGCTCTTCTCTGACCACGAAGCAATCTTCGTTGGCGTGGGACTCGGGTCCGTGCCGCTTCTCGGGCTCGAAGGTGAAGATCTTGAAGGAGCAGGGGACGCGCTCGATTTCATCGCGGATGTCCGAGGCGGTCAAGTGGATCTCTCAGGCGAAAGCGTCGTGGTCATCGGCGGTGGGAACACCGCGATCGACGCGGTTTCCCAGGCATCGCGCCTCGGAGCCGACCGTGTCCACCTCGCATATCGCAGGGGACGTGGCGAGATGAAGGCATATCCACACGACATCGAGCGAGCGCTCATGAGCGGTGTCGAGTTCATCCACTGGGCAGCGCCTTTGCGCATCGAGGGAGAGGGGACAGCATCGGCGCTCGTGTGTGAACGCACGGTGTACTCGCCCGAAGGCAACCTCGTTGCAGTCCAGGACAGTGAGTTCAAGATCCCGGCAACCATGGTCCTGCGGGCGACCGGTCAGGAGAAGCGGATCGGCTTCTTCGACCAGCTCGAGGGTGTTGAGACCGATGAAGGCGGAAGAGTCGTCGTTGACGATGGCTTCCGAACCGGAAACCGAAGGATATGGGCCGGCGGGGATTGCGTCAACGGAGGCAAGGAAGTGGTGAACGCAGTGGCTCACGGGAAAGCTGCTGCAGTGAGCATCGATGAGTTGCTGCGTTCAGGCGCAGCTGGGAAGTGAGACAGCACCATGGCTGATCTTTCAGTGAACATCTGCGGTATCGAGTCGCCGAATCCGTTCTGGCTTGCTTCTGCACCACCGACCAATACCGGCGACCAGATCGCACGCGCCTTTGACGCCGGATGGGGCGGAGCGGTTTGGAAGACACTCGGCGTTCCCGTCGAGAACGTTTACAGCAGATACAGCTCTGTCGACATCAATGGTCAACGGATGATGGGATTGAACAACATCGAGCTCATCACCGACCGGTCCCTCGAGGACAACCTCATCGAGATCGAAGAGGTGAAGCGGCGTTACCCACAAAACGTGGTCGTCGTCAGTCTCATGGTCGATTCGAATCCCGAAGCGTGGGATACGATCATCAAACAGGTCGAACAGGCTGGTGCAGACGCGATCGAGCTGAACTTCGGATGTCCTCACGGTATGTCCGAGCGAGGAATGGGGTCTGCGGTTGGGCAGGTACCCGAATACACGTGCGACATCACCGGCTGGGCGAAGACATCTGCGACGGTTCCCGTATTCGTGAAACTCACACCGAACATCACAGACATCACGGTTGCCGCTCGTGCAGCGAAGGACGGTGGTGCCGACGCGGTCAGCCTGATCAATACCATCAATTCGATCACAGGTGTGGATCTCGACAGCTTCGTGCCCCGCCCTGTGGTCGGCGACATGTCGAGCCACGGTGGCTACTGCGGACCTGCCGTGAAGCCGATCGCCCTCAACATGGTTGCAGCGATCGCGGGGGATCCGTACACGGAGGACCTCCCGATCAGCGGTATCGGGGGTATCGCGACCTGGCAGGATGTTGCCGAGTACATCCTTCTCGGTGCCACGACCATTCAGGTGTGCACCGCTGTGATGCACTACGGGTTTCGGATCGTCGAAGACATGCACGAAGGTCTGTCGAACTACCTCGACAGCAAGGGCATGGCGAGCGTCGGTGAGCTTCGCGGCTTGTCCGTCAACAAGGTGACGGATTGGCAGAGCCTCGACATCAACTATGTCGTCAAGGCCACCATCGACCAGGACAAGTGCATCAGCTGCGGCCTCTGCTACATCGCATGCAAGGACGGCGCACACCAGGCGATTTCGGCAGAGCGCACCGCTGACGACAAGACGAAGGTCGCCATCATCGACGACCTCTGTGTCGGCTGCAATCTGTGCAGTCTCGTGTGCCCGGTCCAGGGATGCATCACGATGGAAGAGCGGGAACTGGGTCAGACGCACATGACCTGGAACGAGTATCTCAGTGATGACAGGCCGGGGGAGTTGTACCCGCGACCCAAGCACGGACTCACCATCGGCAAGGCCTGACGCGATACGGCTGATCGGAGTTGGTGACACGTGGCCGACGTTTGCCACGTCGGTTTCGCGGATCGGGCGCTGCGCTACGCGTTGTCGCCCATGCACACGCCGAGAGACCGCGCAGCCCGGATCCATGGATGGTCGAGTGGCACTGTGTGACGTCTCCCTGCAACCTCCTCGAGGGGCACTGTCACGTAGTCATCGCCCCTCGCCGCGATCATGACGCCGAATTCCCCCCGCTCGATCACGTCTGTGGAGGCAGTACCGAGGTTCGTTGCGAGAATGCGATCGATCGGTGACGGTGTCCCTCCCCGCTGCACGTGACCGAGGATGGTCACTCGAGATTCGAGTCCCGTTCGCTCGGAGAGCTGTTTCGCGATCTCGACTGTCGAGAGCCTTCCGGAAAACAGCTCTCTGGACCGGGTCTTGAGCTGCTCTCCTTCTACTCGCTCAGTTGCCCGGTATTCGAGCCGAAGCGCAGCGAGTCCTCTCCCGAGTCTTTCGTCGATCGCTCCCTCGGCTACCGCCACGATCGAGAATGGGCTTCCAGCGGTTCGTCGGTTCCTGATCGACTCTGCAACGAGATCGATCGAGTACGGGATCTCGGGGATCATGATCACGTCCGCTCCACCGCCGAGGCCAGCCCCAAGTGTCAGCCAACCGGCGTTGTGGCCCATGATCTCCACGACGATGACACGATGATGACTGTGTGCTGTTGAGTGGAGGCGATCGACGGCCTCCGTCGCCACCCCCAGGGCAGTGTCGAAGCCGAAGCTCCGATCTGTGCCGTGCACGTCGTTGTCGATCGTCTTTGGGAGAGTCACGACGCGCATGCCCTTACGGGAGAGGCGAAGGGCATTCCTCTGAGTGCCGCCACCGCCGAGACAGACAAGGGCTTCAAGCTGATGCTCATTGAACGTATCGAGCATCACGCCTGACATGTCCATTGGCTTCCCGCCGACATCCATCTTGTGTACCTTGTCGCGTCCGGTGCCGAGAGTCGTTCCGCCCTTCGTGAGGATGCCGGACAGGGCATCAGAGTCGAGGCGGACGAAGCGGTTCTGCATCAAACCCCTAAAACCGTCCTTGAAGCCGATGACGTTCCATCCATGGTCCCGTATCGCGGACTTCCCGATCGCGCGGATCGCTGCGTTGAGGCCGGGCGAGTCGCCGCCGGCTGTGAGGATGCCGATGCTCTTGACCATCGTCGCTCCGAGTTGGGCTTGGTTGGGGTGCCCACACTGCCAACGCCTCGGGAGGCATCCCCATGTAGGCTCGCGGAAATGGAAGCGATCGACTTTCTGGCCTCACTCGAGCATGAGTCTGGAGAGATGCTCGACATTGTTCGGAGAGCCGATCTTGACGCTCCTGTCCCGACGTGTCCGGGATGGACGGTTCGCGATCTGGTGGTTCACACGGGCATCGTTCATCGTCACAAGACGGCGACGGTGCGCGACAAGTGGATCGATGGCCAGCCACCACGACCCGATGAGCCCTCTGGCAACATCATCGATTGGTTCGCAGAGGGAATCGACGCAATGCTCACCGTGTTCGGTGACGTGGATCTTGCGGTGCCGACGTGGACTTGGTGCGACCACCAGCACGACGCGATGTGGTGGGTTCGAAGGATGGCGCATGAGACCCTGATTCACAGAGCTGACGCGACGATCGCGATGGGCCGTACGCCCGTCGTCGACGAGATGCTGGCGACGGACGGCATCGAGGAGATTCTCGTTGAGATGATGTCCGGTACCCCGGACTGGGCGACACTCACCGCTGGTAGCCAGACGATTGAGATCCTGACGCCCGGTGGGCAGTGGATGTTGCGCATCGCGACATGGAGTGGGAAATCTCCACGGGAAAGGATCTATGAGGACGAACCTGCAATTGAACTCGTAAGGGACGCCGATGAACCTGGTGCGGTCGTCGCCGGCGCGGCTGCCGACCTCGATCTGTGGTTGTGGGGCCGGGCTGAGTTGCGTGACGATTCGGTGGAAGGCGATCAGTCCCTTGTGAGGCTCGTGCGTTCAGTTGCGGCGGAGGCAACTCAGTGAATCCTGAAACGACGGTCATTGTGTATGACGTACGCTCCGATGGTGAGATAGCCAAGGCACGACTGTTGGCCGATGGCATCGTTGCCAGACTCTCGGTGGACGACGAAGGCGGGCTTAATCCCGGGTTCTTCTCGCGATACGGTGTCAGGCTTCTCGTTCGCCGTGAGGATCTCAACGACGCGTATCAGAGTCTTGGCATCGAGAACATTGTCGTTCCGGCTCTGGTAGCCGATGCGATGTTCAAGCACGCCGGTTGGACCTATCCGGAGGAAGCATGTGGGCTTGTGGCCGTGGACGGGGAAGGTCATCTGGTGTTCACCTTCTGTCTCACGAATGCCGACCACGCGCAGGACCGGTTCACGATCACCCCGGATGAGCAGTTCGGAGCGATCCGGTACGCCGAGTCCAGGGGACTGATGATCGGTGCCGTGTTCCACAGTCATCCCCGATCCGAGGCCTACCCGTCCGAGATCGACATTCGCGGTGGCGGTGACCCGGCATGGCTCCACTTCATCGTCGGACCCGTTGCGGGCACCCGGCCGCTGCTCCGGGCGTTCAGGCTTGTGGACGGTAGTGCGACCGAAGTGAAGGTGACCATCGAGCAATAGACTTCGGCGCCATGGCACGTTCAGAGCACAACCGCGAGGCGTACAGACTGCTGTTCGGATACGTCGGCGGGGGACTCCAGGCGCTTGCCGGGCTCCTCGTGCTCGTCTCTTTCCCCGTCGTGCCGCTGTGGCTCTCAGTTGCCCTGTTCACGTTCGTGGGCGTCACGTCGTGGTGGTCGTGGCAGAGGTACGAATCGAATTTCATGATGCCGACTTTTGCCGGCACGATGCAGGCGGTGTCATGGATGTTGCTCGTTGGAGTGGGTGTGGGAATGTTGAGGTGGGGCAGATGAGGCTCACGGTTCTCGGGTCCACGGCCGGCGCACCATCACGCTCGAACCCCGCTTCGGGATATCTGGTCGAGCACGGAGACGTGTCGATCTGGATGGATGCCGGTACCGGTACATTCATGGAGCTCGCGAAACTCGTGGATCCGGGGACTCTTGATGCTGTGGTCATCTCCCACACCCATGTCGATCATTGCTCGGATCTCTTCGGGTTGTATGGTTACCTCGCATTTGGGCCTTCCGGGGAGGTTCCGGTCAAGGTCTTCGTACCCGAGGGTGCCGCAGAACATCTCGCAGCGTTTGCACGGGCAACCGCTGAGCACATCTTCAACATGGTGCTCGATGTCGTTGAGGTCGCGCCGGGTCACTCCGCCACTGTTGGTGATGTAGAGATCAGATTCGGTGAGGCGATCCACCCTGTGCCTGCCCTCGTGACACGCATCGACGCTGGTGGAGCCTCGCTTGTGTACTCGGGCGATACCGGCCCCGGAGGCGACCTCATCGAGATGGCCACGGGTGCAGATGTGCTTCTGTGCGAAGCATCGTTGGCCGGGATACGGAGCGAGGGGACGTACCCGTATCACCTCACGGCCATCGAGGCCGGGGAGATCGCTGCATGGGGTGGCGTGAATCGGCTGATCGTCACGCACATCGGTGCTTTGATGGACCCCCAGCAGAGTTTGGACGAGGCGGCAGGAGCATTTGCAGGCAGTGTCGGGTACGCCGAACGAGGAGCAGTGTTCGAGATCGACGGTAGGAGTGACGGTGCGAACGGATAGAGCGATTGATGAGTTGAGGCCAGTGAAGATCACCAGAGGCTTTACGGAGATGACGCCGGGGTCTGTCCTCATCGAGATGGGGAGAACGCGAGTGCTGTGCACCGTGTCCCTCGATGATGATGTGCCGCCATGGATGAAGAAATCCGGTGCCGGATGGGTGACGGCCGAGTACTCAATGCTCCCTGGTGCCAGTCCCGAACGGATCAGGAGAAGCTCGATCAGCGGTGGCCGCACCAAGGAGATCCAGAGACTCATCGGGCGGTCCCTGCGTGCTGCGGTCGACATGAAGGCAATGGGACCCGTGACTGCCCGCGTCGATTGCGATGTGCTCCAGGCCGATGGTGGCACGAGGACAGCATCGATCACGGGTGCGTGGATTGCGTTGGCTGACGCCTTCGATGCATGGGTAGCTGATGGAAAGATGGAGAGCAACCCGATCAAGGCCAACATCGCAGCGATTTCGGTCGGTGTGCTCGACGGTGTTCCGATGCTCGACCTCGACTACACAGAGGACGTGTCCGCCGACGTTGATGCAAACATCGTGATGACTGGGGATGGAAATCTGATCGAGGTTCAGGGAACGGCCGAGGGTGAGCCCTATACCCGCGACCAGCTCGACACGATACTCGATTACGCCGCTGCAGGGATCGAGACGCTTGTGGCTTTGCAGAACGAGTCCCGTTCGTGAAGCGACCTCACGGTGTCGTCGTGGCGTCCAAGAACGTGGACAAGATCGCCGAGGTCGAGGCAGTGCTCGGCTCGCTCGACCCGCCTGTTGCAGTGATCCCCGGTCATGTCTGGGATGACGTCGAAGAAACCGAGGACACGCTCGCCGGGAATGCGCTGTTGAAGGCTCGGGCCGTCGTCGCGACCACAGGGCACGCAGCTGTTGCCGACGACACGGGCCTCGAGGTCGATGCGCTTGACGGCGCCCCGGGAGTGACAACGGCACGGTTCGCGGGCATTGACGCGACGTACGCACAGAACGTTGACAAGATGCTGCGTGACCTTGCCGGAATCGAACATCGAACTGCTCGATTCCGCACTGCCGTGGCACTCGTGACGCCGGCGGGCGAGGAGTTGGTTGTTGAAGGTGTCCTCGAGGGAGTCATCACGACCGAGCGGCGTGGTGATGGAGGCTTTGGCTACGACCCGATATTCGAGGTCGATGGTCGTACTCTCGCCGAGATCCCAACCGAGGAGAAGAACCAGATCTCCCACCGAGCACTTGCTCTGCTCGCTCTTGGAAAGGAACTGCGAGCCGACGGTTCTGGTCTCGACTGAGTCCGGTGACAGGCCCGGGAACGGGACGGGTTTGGTCTGGTCCGGCGACTATGTGGCAAGGCCATCGATGACGGTGGTGTCTTCGAGACGTATGAAGACCTCAGGATTCACCTTGATCTTCATGTCTCTCGATCCGCCACCCACGATGACCCAATCAGGTGCCATCACAGCAGCATCGACGAAGAGCGGGAGATCGTGAGGCCGACCGAAGGGTGTCACGCCCCCGACAACCATTCCGGTGACCTTCGATGTGACGTCTGCCGAGGCGAATGAGACCTTCTTGACATCCATGAGCTGCCTGCCGAGGCCATTCGCGTCGAGCCTTGTCGTTGCGAGGACCAGGAACATGGCGTGGACGCCGGAGGGTCGCTTCGAGGCGAGCACGATCGCATTTGCTGATCGGTTGGGTGGTATTCCGTAGTGCTCACAGAACTGTGCTGTGTCTGCGAGCTCGGGGTCGCATTCCATGACCGAGAACTCGGCACCGGCGTCGGCCAGGGCGCGGGTGACGGTGGAACGGATCTTGGCGGTCAAGTCGTTCTGCCGATCTGGTCGTCCATCGAACCTCCTGCGATGAGGCCTGCACCATACATTGCGTGACAACCGGCCGATTCCATGCCAACATGACCGGACGGAGAAAGGAGGTGGTCCAAGAATGTCTGAATGTATTTGTAGGACCCCGGAGGTGGTCGAGCGCTAGCGCGGCCAGCTGTGTACCAGCGAGGTCGCGCTCCTCTTCGAGGCAGGTAGCGACTTCAACTTGGACCACCGGAACCCGGAGCATCACACGTAGGTCCCGTGCGACGGCAAAACGCCGAGAGCGCTCCGGGTTCTCTCGCGTCATGGGGCGATCACGTGGCGCCGAGTCGCGCGGGTCGCTTCTGGTTGGAACCTACACACCCCCGTGTTGCGGTATGAGAGGGGTGATGTCGGAATCGGATCCGGTCAGTCTGCCTGGGTCCAGCTGTGGATGGTCTCGATGACGATCGATGTCATTGGTTGAGCTGCAGTCGTGTCGTTTGCGAGGCGGATCTGGCTGAGAGCACCCCACAGGGCGCCGAGGAGGAACTCTGTTCTCGCTTCGACGCCGGAGACGTGGTCGTTCTCAAGCGCCTCTTGGAAGGTGGATCGCCACAGCTCGCGATATTCAGCGATCTCGCGGCCGATTCCTTCGGCGGGTTCGTCGACCTCGAAGACCGTGTTGACCATGAGGCAACCGCTACTGCGGACGTTGTCGTGATCGGTGGGGGAGCTGACGCGCTCGAAGACACGCACGATGGCGTCGACCGAAGGTGGGTCGAACATGGTGGCGATGTTGTCAGCCACCATGTGGCGGTAGCAGGCGAGGACCTTGGTGAACAGTTCGTCCTTTTCGCCGAAGGTGTTGGCCAAGCTCCGTATCCCCACCCTGAGAGCGTCTCGAGGCTGCGGTAGGTCGTTGAGGTATAGCCATGACGCCAGAACGCGACCATGACGGCTTCGAGCAGTTCTGACTCCTCGAAGGATCGTGGCCTGCCCATCAGAGCGCTCCTTCCGATTTCGTTTCGACGTGCTTCTTCACCTCCACGTATTCTACAACATGTGTTGCATTTCACCTGAGACGTGAGCTACCATTCATTTTGCGACGTGTGTTGTAGAACCAAAGGAGACCCGAATGAAGTCCTGCATGGTGCACAAGTCCCACATCTACTACCCGAGCAGGAGCCATGGCTGACGCCCAGGAGATCTCCGCGGCATTTCCCTTCGAATCGAAGTTCGTCGCCGTGCACGGTTCGAAAATGCACTACGTCGATGTTGGAGAAGGCGATCCCATCTTGTTCCTCCACGGGAACCCTACGTCGTCCTACCTTTGGCGTAACATCATTCCCCATCTCGCCGGCCAGGCACGCTGCGTCGCCGTCGACCTCATCGGCATGGGCAAGTCAGACCACCCCGACATCGCCTACCGCTACGACGACCACTATCGCTATCTATGCGGCTTCATCGACGCCCTTGACATCGGATCTAACCTCACACTCGTGATTCACGACTGGGGGTCCGGGCTTGGCTTCCGGTGGGCCCACGATCACGAACAGGACGTCAAGGCCATCGCATTCATGGAAGCGATGCTTCGCGGTCTGTCGCTCGAAGACATGCCAGGGAGCCTCCGCATGGCGATGCGAATGATGCGCATGCCCGGCAGCGGGTGGCTGATGATCAGTGTCGCCAACATCTTCCTGAAGAAGTTGCTGCCCGATCTCACGTATGCCGAGATGAGTCCTGATGCGCTTGCGTACTATCGATCGGCCTTTCCCACCATCGCCAGCCGAAAGGCTATCCGGCAGTGGCCGCGCGAACTGCCTTTGGACGGTATGCCGGCAGACAACGCAGCGGTCGTCGAGGCCTACCGCGGATGGTTGGCCCGCACCGAAGTGCCGAAGCTGCTGTTCTACGGAAACGCTGGGATCGCCATCAAGGAAGCAGAGGTTGCGTGGTGTCGAGAAAACCTCTCGAACCTCGACGTCGTCGATCTTGGCAACGCGATCCACTTCGTCCAGGAAACCCATCCTGGGACGATCGGTACTGCGCTGTCCAAGTGGTACGAGGGAATCTGAGGTCACCACCGTTGCTCTCACGTCCATTTGGGTTAGAAGCATCCCCAACCGGCAAGACCCTTGGCGCTGTTGATTGTGCGGGTGCCCGGACTCGAACCGGGACGCCTTGCGGCACCAGGTCCTAAACCTGGCGCGTCTGCCAATTCCGCCACACCCGCGTATGGGACGATTCTTGCACACGGCGGCGCTGAAACACCGAAGCCCCCGACGAACGGGAGCACTGGTGGGTCGCCTGGGACTTGAACCCAGAACCTACGGATTAAGAGTCCGTTGCTCTGCCAAATTGAGCTAGCGACCCCTCTCAGGATGCTAACAAACGCGTACCGATCCGCGTACCCAGGGTTCCATTTCACGAAAATGTGGACTGTGGCCCACAGAAGAGACCGTGATCGTCAACCGAGTGCCAGCACGACACGGACCGTATCGACTACGTAACCTGGTCGATCGTGCACGTCGACCCATGTGAATCGGAGAACGCGCCAGCCATGGACCAGGGCATCGGCGTCTCTCTCTCGGTCCGTATCGAATGCTTGACCCCGCGCATGCCAAAGACGGGAATCCCATTCGATGGCTACCTGGCGATCCAAGAACGCAACGTCGAATCGCTTGTTGCGTGTCCAAGGGATCGTGTACTCGGTCTTCCATCCGCCGATGCCGGCGGCTACAAGCAGCCGATTCCCTGCTCGTTCGAGGACTGACTCGCTCCTCGCTGGTCCGGTCCAGTTCTCAAGTTCTGCCCTCAACGCCGTGATCCCGGGCTTGCCGCGTCTTGCGACGTCCATGAGAACCTCGTGGATTGCCGGAGCAGTCGTCTTCCGGCTGGCGATCGCATCATCGATGGTCATTCGCAGACGCCGCGGATGAATCACTGCGGCTAGGTCGACAATTGTCCTTGCGACCGAGGTCGTTGGAATACAGTCAACGGCGACCGTGTGTTCGGTTGCCACGTCGTGTGATCTGAAGACACGAACGCCAGGAAAGACATGCGTGGTACGTGAGTGGACCATCACAGAGACGATTTGGGTATCTACGTGTCGCAGAGCGTGAAGAGCTGCTGCTGAAAAGTGGGAGGCCACACAATCCGGGAGTACTGTCGTTGCGGCGCGAACCAGGTTTCTGCGGCCTGGCATCCTGATCGCGCGATACCCACCTGTTGCTACTCGCGTCCAGCGATCGGTCTCGATGCGATAGTTGATCTGTCTGTCGGTCAGGCCTACGGCCAACACTTGTTCACGAGTGATCACGCCGCCCTGCGCTGCGGCGAGAAGGGCGATTGCTGCGTCCGGATGCATTCGAACAGAATGGCAGTTCGGACTGACAGAATGGCTGCGATACCGTTCTGTGGGCTACGTTCCACAAATGTGTGCAGCAGAACCCTGGGTACGCGGCGACAGAACTGTGTCGGTGGGGCTGAGTGCGCGGTAATGTCTCGGATTGTCGCTTGACGGAGTGGCAACCCACCGATATCGGGCTGTGGCGCAGCTTGGAAGCGCACCTGCTTTGGGAGCAGGGGGTCGTCAGTTCAAATCTGACCAGCCCGACGGAGACGAGCCCTCGCATTCGTGCGGGGGCCGTTCTCGTTCCTCGGCCATCCAGAGCGTCTGCTGCTACTCGGTGAGGGCCATAACGAACTCTTCGACGACCTCACCTCTGTCGTGGGCGAACCCCTCATCGGATCCGGTCGCGACGCAACCGCACATCTCCTGTACCCGCATCGATGCAAGATTGTCCTTCACAACCTTTGCCTGGATCGGCC
>PVMK01116994.1_pt1 | contig 85470 bp, 73 predicted proteins | sample 1853481 | NCBI WGS metagenome assembly PVMK01 (sample SAMN08533507, study PRJNA380276) | Marine sediment metagenome, whole genome shotgun sequencing project.
TTGGCGGCGGCGGCGGCGAACAGCGCCGGCGTCATCTCGACCAGCAGCAGGGTTTCGCCCGGCAGGATCATCGAGGCATCGCGGTTGCGGTTGAGGATCACCGCGTGCTGGTCGCTGACGCAGTCCACGATGTCGGTGAAGAGGATCTCCGGCTTCAGCTGGTCGCCCGCCTTGGCGCCGATGCCGGTGAGGATGGCCTCGCCCGCCCGCTCGACGGCGTCCAGGTCGTGGGCGTGCAGCTCGAGGATGCCGAACTGGCGCTCGACGAAGAGGATGCCGGGATCGACCTCGGGCACCGCGGTGAGCGCCAGATTGATCACCCGGTGGATCGCCAGCGCCGGCGCAATCTCGACGATCAGCGAGTGCATGCCCTCGATCGGCACATAGCCGCGGGCGCGCACCGGCGTCGCCATATAGGCGGCGAACTGGCGCCTGAGATCCTCGATCCGCAGATAGACTCGAAGCTGCGCCACCGACGCCTCCCTGAACCTTATAAGGGCAGACGCGGCGGACCCGCGCCTGCCAGTCAGGAACCCCAATCAGGATGTCCAGTCAGGATGTCCAGGCAGGATCCTCGACTAGGAAGCGCTCAGCCCGCGCCGAAGGTCTTAGTCACGTCCGGGTGGGGCCGCGGGATGACCTGGACCGAGACCACTTCGCCCACCGTCGAGGCCGCTTCCGAGCCGGCCTCGGTGGCCGCCTTCACCGCGCCCACGTCGCCCTGCACCAAGACCGAGACCAGGCCGGCGCCGACCTGCTCGCGGCCGATGATGGTGACGTTGGCCGCCTTCACCATGGCGTCCGCCGCGGCGAAGGCCGCCACGTAACCCCGCGTTTCAACGAATCCGATAGCGTTTTGCATGTCCCTTTCCTCCTACACCGAAGATCCCAAATAGGTCACTCTTGAACAGCCCTTAAGCCGTCAGGCCTTCTTGGACTTGGCCTTGGGCGAAGTCTTCGCCTCGTCCGTCGGGTCGAGGGAGCCGATGACAAGCGCGTCGACCACCGCGTTCCCTTCTTGAAACCAGCCCTTGGCGACCGGGCCCTGGGTGATCAGCACCCTCTCGCCTTCGCCGCAGCCGAGCGGATCGAAGGCGACCAGGCGTTCGCTCGGGCCGCCGCCACCACCACCGACGGCCTCCAAATCGATCTCCAACAGCGCGCCCGACGGCAGCTCGCCGAGCCGCTTGGTCGACCAGACGCGCCCAACCACGTAGCCGGTTTTCATGATTTCGTCCTCACCACTTGCAGCCCGAGACTGCGGGCCCTATCCCAGGCGAGCGGCGTCAACAGCGCCCGCCGGCCAAGCATGAGCTTGGCATGGGTCCGCGCGATCTCGGTGACCTTGGTTTCGTTGAGGAGCCCCTGCTCCCAATGATAGGCATCGCCGTCCTTTGCAGACGGCCCAGCGGCCCTAGCAACGGCGGGCGCAGCGGCCGGGGCCGCAGTTGGCGCAGTTGGCTGGGCCGCCACCGCCTCCCGCCCGCCACCGCCGCCGGTGAGCCGGAAGCGCACCCGGTTCGCGGCGATAGCGCCCAGGAGATCGCGCTCCAGGGCGCAGAGCGCCACCTGCTGGGCGAAGGCGTTGAGGTCCGAATCGCTGGCGATCGCGATCTCGATCCCGCCGCCACCATCCGCGAGCGCCGCGCGCACCCGCTCCGACAGGCCGCCGACTTCGGCGGTCCGCATCGGCGCGGCCGGCGTTTCCGGCGTTTCCGGCGGAGGCGCGGCCTCGGCGCCACCGCGGGAAACGCCCGCCACCGCGTCGCGCAACAGCTCGCGCACCATGTGGCGGATTTCGTCGTGGGAGATCTGCGCGCTCATGGCTTAGATTTTCGCCGTGAGCGCGTCTTCGGCCGCCCGGGCCGCCGCCCGAACGTCGGCCTCCGGGCCGCTCAAATAGAGCCGCCCGGTCGCGCCCATCATGCGGTAGTCGACCAGCTTCACGTCGGCCGATTTCTCCGCCTCGTTGGCGGCCAGAATGCTGTAGGCGGCGGGTTGCATCTCCAGCACGAAGAGGGATTCGCCCGGCAGGATCATCGAGCCCGCCTTGTTCCGGTTGATCAGGAAGGCGTGGTAGTTGTCGACCCGCTTGACGATCTTGGAGGCCAGGATCTCCGGCTTCATGGCATCGGCCTCGGTGGCGCCCAGATGATCCAGAATCGCCTCGGCGGCGGCCTTGACGGCCGCGGTCGAGTGGGAATGGAACTCGAGGTAGCCGAACTGACGCTCGACCACCAGCAGGCCGGGTTGGACGTCGACGTGCTTGATCGCGACATCGATGAGCGGCTCGATATCGAGGCCCGGCTGCACCTCGATGACCTGGGCCGCCATGTTGGTGCGTGGCAGCACGCCACGGATGAAGGTGCCCAGGTAGCACATGGTCTTGGGCTGCAGCTGATCGATGAAGATGTAGGAGCGAATGGTCGCCATGGCTTTGCTTCGTGTTTCCTCCCGGCCCGCTCCGCCGCTCACCCTGGCCCCGGGCGCAGGCTCTGGAGCTCTTCCAAAATGATCTGACGAATCTCGGCGCGGATCTCGGCCTGGTGGTCGCCGCTGCTAGGTCCGAGGGCCGGCGCGCCCGCACGCGGTTCGTCGACCCGGGAAACCGGCGCCGCGGCCTCGTCCGTGATCGCCTCGTCCGTAATCGTCAGCGGCAGCCCCTCGAAGCGGCCCAGGTCGACGGCGGCATCCTTGTTGAAAGCCACCTTCACCCACTGGATCAGGTGCTGCGGGCCCACATTCTCAGCGACGGAGCTACGGCCGAAGAAGCCCGTGCCAACCGTCATGGTCGGCGCCAGATGGGTCTGGAAGCCGGCGGCACCCACGCTGCAGGGCGCATTGACGACGATCCTGAGCACGTTGAGCTCGGCCCCGAAGCGCAGGATCGTCTGGGGATCGGAGCTGTAGATCGCCGCCGAATGGCCGGCGCCATGACGGCGGACCATGGCGCGGCAGGCATTGAGGCCGGCCGCAGCGGTCTCGACTTCGTAGTAGCCCAAAACCGGGCAAAGTTTTTCGCCGCTGAGCGCATAATCGTCGCCGATCCGCTCCAGGGGCACGACCAGCACCCGGGTGTTGCGCGCCACCGTCAGGCCGCAGGCCTTGGCAATCGTTATCGCGTCGCGGCCCAGCATGGCGATGTTGAATTTGCCGCCCGGAAACAGGATCTCCTCAACCCGGCCGCGTTCGCTCTCGCTGACGAAATGGCAGCCCTCGCGCTTCATCGCCCGCTGCAACTGGGCCGAAACCGCGGCATGGGCGATCACGGCGGAATCATTGGTGCAGAGGATCGAGTTGTCGAACGATTTGCTATGGGCGATGTGACGGGCCGCTTCATTGACGTCGGCGCCGGCGTCCACGTAGTCGGGGCAGTTCCCGGGGCCCACCCCGAGGGCCGGATTGCCGGACCCGTAGGCCGCGCGGACCATCGGGGTGCCGCCGGTCGCCAAGATCACGCTGGTGCGGCTCGATTTCATCAGGCGGTCGATGATCTCCAAATTGGGATCGGCAATGACCTGGATGATTCCGTCGGGGGCGCCGGCCCCCTCGGCCGCCCGGGCCATGGTCAGCGCGGCATCGCTACAGCAGGCCTTGGCCATGGGGTGCGGGCTGATGACGATGGCGTTGCGGGTCAAGAGCGCCAGCATGATCTTGTAGAAAACCGTGCACACCGGGTTGGTCGAGGGCGTGAGGGCCAAGATCACGCCGGCCGGACGCGCCACTTCGATCATCTTGCGGGCGGGATCGACCCGGTAGCCGGTGAAGTCGTCGTTCTTGTAGTGCTCGAACAGGCCCCGGCTGCACAGCTCGTTCTTGGTCGTCTTGTGCTCGACGACGCCGAAGCCCGTCTCCTCCACGGCCCATTTGGCGTAATCGGCCGCCTTGGCGGCCCCCGCTTCGGCCGCGGCCGAGGCGACGCGCAGCACATCGGCCCGGTCGAACCGGCCAAAGACGCTGAGCGCCCATTCCGCGCGCTGCAACATCGCCTCTGCCTGGTAGCCGGAGATGCTCGCCGCTTCGTCCTTCTGTTCGCCCATCGCCGCACTCTCGTCGCGCCGCACGCCGGCCTCGATCCCATGTGGAATCCCAACCGCCAGACCGCAGGCGCCCACAACTGTCCCGTCTTATCGGCCAGATTAGAGGAGGCGGCACCTTCGCTGCTTGACAGCATGGCCGGAGAACTTGACATCTCGAATTGTGGTTCCAGCCAAAGCTGGTTTGCCGGTTATGAGATGGCATGAACTTGCAATGAAAATAGCCTTCAGGCACCCTGGGACGCGACACAGGAGGCGGCCGCGGTTCGCCGAGCCAGGCAGAGCGGCGCATAACCAAAAGAAAGCCAGGCCACGATGTTGGACTGGAACAAGCAAGGGGCGGAGTCCGGTCCGGGCGTCCTGGCGCCGGCGGCCACAGGCGCTGCAAGGTTGATCGAGAGGTACGGCGGCGACGTGGACCGTATTTTCGGGCGTGTCGGCATCCCTCCGGAGATCATCGACAGCCCGATCCAGAGCCTCAGCCTCGGTGCCTTTTGCGGCCTGTTCGAGGAAGCCGCCCGCGTCACCCAGCACGACAACTTCGGGCTTTGGTTCGGCCACCAATTCAAGCCGCGCGATCTCGGCATGTGGGGCTATATGGCGGTCTGCTCGCCCACTGTGGGCAGCGCGCTCGAGAACCTGATCGACCATTTCGAGTACCACCAGCAGGGCTCCACCATGCGGCTCACCGAGGCCGACAGCCTGTTGCGGCTCGAGTATCAGATCTTCGACGGCCGGATTCTGGAACGCCGGCAGGATGCCGAACTCTCGCTCGGCATGTTCTTCAACGTCTTCCGGGAGTGCTACGGCACGGCCTGGGCCCCCGAGGAGGTTCATTTCGAGCACCCGAAGCCGCTCGACTGGAAGGAGCACGAGCGCGCCTTCGACGCCCCGGTCTACTTCAATCAGCCGACCAACGCGCTGTTGTTCCGGCGCGAAGCCCTGGCCGGCCGGATGCCGAATTGCGATCTCAAGCTCATGAACCTCGTGCAGACCTGCCTGACGGCCCTCGGCCTCAGCCGGGAGGCGTCGCAAAATCTGATCGACCGCCTGCGCAATCAGGTGCGCATCAAGCTGCCCGAGGGCTATCCCTCGCTCGACTCGATCGCGGCGGAGCTGGAGCAGCCGACCTCCGCCATCCAGCGCTGCCTCGCCTTCGAGGGCCTCAGCTACAAGGACCTGGTCGAGAGCACCCGCCAGGACCTGGCGCTGATCTATCTGAAGCAGGCGCATATGGCGCTCTCGGAGATCGCCTTCCTGCTGGGCTATTCGGAACTAAGCGCCTTCAGCCGGGCGTTTCGCCGCTGGTACGGCGCATCGCCGCGCGACTACCGAGATCAGATGTCGCGAAGATAGGCAGCCAAGCGCCCAGAGTGTTCCCGCTTCGCTATGTCGCGTCGCCGGCCCGCTCCCCCTCCCGACCACCCCTAGAGCATTTCAAGTTTGATTGAAGCCATACCCCTGAGTTTCGGAAGTAGTTTGCGCATTGTTCTCGCGGGAAGAGTTCGATGATTCTCGGCGATGGCCGCCCAGAGGTCGTCGGCGGTTCGCGCGCCGCCGCTCCGGCCATCACCGCATCGATGATCCGGGATCGAAGAGCAAGTGGATGACCATACCCCATCTGGTGACCCTCTCCGAAATACACACAGCATCATGGTGAGATACCAGTGAATCAGAGCATCCTATTCTCTTCAAACTTGAAATGCTCTAGGGATCATTTTGCGTGACGCCGCATAACGAAGAGCCAGAGGTGTTCTTGCCATGTGGCCGGCGAGTCGTCACCTTGTCCGAGTCCACCTGCCCAAAATAGTGATTACGGATTGCAGTCGGGTCCTTCGGCGATGCAGTTTGAGGCGTTTTCCATTGCATTCGAAATCGCCGAACCCAAGGTTCCTGCCGCGACCGCCATACCCGAAGCGATGATCGCCAGCAGCAAGGCGTACTCGGCAGCAGCGGCGCCGCGCTCATCACGTGAAAAACCCTCGAAAAACCCTAAGAGACCGCTCATAGAGATATCTACCCGCAAAATTTTCTCGGTACGCTGAATCGTTTCCGACATACAACAACATCTGTGGAACCGGCAATAAAATCCTATGCCATATGCCATATCCGAACGAAATACACTTATTGCCTTTTAACTATAGTAAACTGCGCCGCCGATCACATGGTTAGCCCGGTGGATTCGCCCACTAAGGCGGATGAAGAGATGGCGCGCGTCGTGAGATGCCGGCCGCTGCCAAGAGTGATCAGTCGCCGATTTGCTCTGGCGCCTTCGTGCCGGTCGGTCCTTCCCACGACCACTGCACTGCGGTCCGCGCCGGGTCCGGCTGCACGATCTCGAATAGACCCGGGATGCCCCTGCGACCCTGCAGCGCACCGGCGATCAGATCGGCGATCCGGTCCGCCACGGCGCGGGTGTAATGCCGGTCGTCCCAATAGTTCTCGTCGTGGGAGGTAATCTCCGAGGGGATCATGAAATCCACAACCATGCTGTTTGGGACCGAAGCGGCCAAGTTCGCCAAGCGCCGCTTACATTCCCGGTAACGAATCGCGGCTCTGGAGCCGGGCAGAGGCTGAAAGAACCGGTGATAGGGCACGACCAGAAGCACCTTCCGGGTCGCTTCGGGTAGCGCCGTCAGCATGTCGCCCATGAGCGCGTGAGCCGCGAAGGTCCAGGCCGCAAGTTCCGCTTCGCTCACTTCAACCGCCGGCACCACCGGCGTTCGCACCCGCGGCCCAGCCGCGCCATAGATCTTGTCACGTACCCGCGCCAGATCGTACTGCTCCGGCGGCGGCAGGAAGGGGTTATAGCCGTCGCGATGATAGGCGGGCGGCAGCAGGCCGGTCGTGATTGCCAGCTGCCGGCCGGCATTCTCGATCGCCGGCAGATCGAAGAGATTGACCAAATCGTTCCAAGGGTCTGCGTCGTAGAGCCAGTGGGGGAACGGCCAGATCCCGACCCGACGGTAGTCCGCCTCGACCTGACACCAGGCCATGTCGATGCCGAAAATGGCCGTCTCGATGCGCGGGTGGCGGCGCGCAAAGAGGTCCAGCATCCGGGCCTGTTCGATCGCTATGCCATCGTTGATCGACAGGTTCACGAAGCGGCCCCCGAGCGCTTGGTTGAGCTTGTCCGGGCGCAGCATGGCGACGGTCGAATTGCCGATGACCAGGCTGTCGAATCGCGGATCGCGCGCCAGGGCCGGATAGGAATAGCGCTGGTTCTGACTAGCCGGCGCGCGGTCCAAAGGCGGCGAGAACCAGAGGCGTCATACGGGTCGACCAGCAGCACAAATAGAAAGAGACCGGCGACCAGGGCCACGGTCGAAACGATCAGGGTCTTGGTGAAACTTTGCCAAGTCATCGTCTGGCTCAGAACTGGAAGTAAATGAATTCGGCATTGTCGCCGCCGCCGACCTGGAGCGCCATGAACACCAAGGCCCCGGACAAACCCCATGCGACCGCCCGGCGCGGCATCAGCAAGTCCAGCGCGGCGCGCTGGCTGGTCGGTCCGAACACCGCGAAGGCCCCAGCCAGGGCGATCAACCAAAGAAACTGCGAGCCATGGGCCGCAAGCTCCCAGCCATTTAGGCCGGCCATGGTGGCGAGCATATCGAGCGCCACGCCGAACGACTGGGCACGGAACAAGACCCAGGCGGAGAACACGAACAACATGGTCAAGACCCAGCCAAGCGCGGACGGCAGGGCGATCCCCGTTTTCCTCCAAGCATGATTCACGGCCAGGGCCAGCCCATGCAGCCCACCCCAAGCCACGAAGGTCCAAGCCGCCCCGTGCCAAAGCCCGCCCAGCAACATGGTAAGGCTGAGCGCAAGACCTTGGCGGGCAAGACCGAATCTGCTGCCGCCCAAGGGAATATAGAGGTAATCCCGCAAAAATCGCGACAGCGTCATGTGCCAGCGCCGCCAGAAATCGCGGACCGATGTCGCGACATAAGGGGCGTTGAAGTTTACCGGCAGACTGAAGCCGACCAGCAGCCCCAAACCGAGCGCCATGTCGGAATAGCCCGAGAAATCGAAATAGATCTGCAGGCCGAAGGCGCCGGCCGCCAACCAGGACTCGCCGAAGCTGAGCGCCGTTCCCTCCGCCGCCGCGCCGAACAGCGAGTCCGATATGGCGGCAAGGTTATCGGCCAGTATCACCTTCTTGAACAGCCCAATCAGCAAGAGCGTGCAACCCCGGGACAGACGTTCATGCATGCCCTCGCGGCGCGGCGACAGTTGGAACTGATGAATAATTTCGTTGTGCCGGACAATCGGGCCGGCAATCAGTTGTGGAAAGAAGGTTACGTAAAGCGCGTAGTCGGCGAAGCTATAAGAGGGCGCCTTTTCGCGGTTGAGGTCGACCAGATAGGAGATTTGCTGAAAGGTGAAAAAGCTAATGCCCAGAGGTAGAATGATGTTCCAGGGATCGTGCGACCAATTGAACGGTGCGGCCAAGCTGTCGACCAGGAAGTCGGCGTACTTGAAGAGTCCGATGAGAATCAGGTTGAATCCAACGCCGATGAACACCAGGCCTCCAAAGCGACACCTTTGATAAGCCTTGGCGAGAAGCCAGTTGGCCGAGATCGAGCCAACCAGCAGCGGCAAGAAGCGAAGGTCCCAATAGCCGTAGAAGCCCAGGGATGCGATGATCAGGATCCAGATGCGCGCCTTGTGGTGTGCGGCCAGCAGATAATAGACGCCGAGGGTGAGCGGCAGAAATGCGAGTAGAAAGACTTGAGAATGAAACAGCATCAGAAGGGCGACGGCCTCGGGAAAACCAAGTGGCTGCGATCGGCAGGACGCGCCGATCCTTGCTCCACCCGAAAGAGGTAGCAGGAAGCCTTTGATGCGCTCAACCGGTGAATATTTGGTTTCGAACAGCTTGCCCGTCGGTGAACAGGTGCGGTGCGGGCCGCTAACAGACCGTCGCGCCGGCCTCCGCGGCCGGAGTCGGGGCCGGCCCTGAGCGGCGGCGGCAAGATGCGGCCCGGCAAGAGAACCGCCAGCCGCGCACCGCGCGCCACCCTATCGGCCGCGGCCCTGGGGCGGGCCCTGGGTGGCCGGCTGCCTGACGCCGGGATGCGCATCGGTCTTCTTGGCGGGTCCTTCAATCCGACCCACGACGGGCATTTGGACCTCAGCAAAACGGCCCTCGACCGCCTGGCGCTGGACGAGGTCTGGTGGCTGGTTTCACCTCAAAACCCCTTGAAGCCCAAGGAGGGCATGGCAGGCCTGGATCAGCGCGTCGCCCAGGCGCGAACGGCAGCCGAACACCCGCGCATCCGTGTCACCGCCCTCGAGTCCGAACTCGGCACGCGTTACTCCGTCGATACCATCAAGACCCTAAAGCGGCAATTTCCAAAGGTCGACTTCGTGTGGTTGATGGGTGCGGACAACCTCATTCAATTGCCCAACTGGAAGGACTGGAAGCAGCTCTTCCGGCAGGTCGCGATCGCCGTGTTCGCCCGCCCGGGCTATTCTGAGCAGGCGCTTGCCGGCAAGCCGGCGAAGCTGTTCGCCGATTGTCGGGTGGCGGAACGGCGGGCCGCCCAGCTCGCCGCAACGCCGCCGCCGGCCTGGGCCTTCATACACGCACCGCTCAATCTCAGCTCATCGACTGCGATTCGCAAACAAGCCGCCGAGCAGGGCAGAAATTGAGCGCCGACGGGCCGAGGCGGGCAACGCCATCAACAGCGGGATAGAAGGTGGCGGACCGCGGCCGGGCGACGGCCCGGGAGAGAGGGCCGGCGCCTCTTCGGCCAGGCGCTGGTAGGTGCCACTTGCCCCCGAAGCATGCCCATTGGGCCCCAACATCGCGCTGCGCACCGCGCCTACCCGGCGAACCGCTTCGCCCCATGAAAGGGGTGATTATCATCGAGACTTGGCATCAGGAACTCGGCGTGCCTTTCCTCTTTCTGAGCATGTCGCGGGCCAGTTTAAAGAGCGGCAACAGAATGAGGATGATCGCGACGATGGTGATCGGCCCGGCAATGGGTCGCGTGATGAACACCGTGGGGTCGCCGTTGGCGATCAACAGCGACTGCCTGAGCGCCGGTTCCGCGATGGGTCCAAGCACGATGGCAAGCACCGCCGGCGCCAGCGGATAGTCGAGCTTGCGTAGCAAGTAACCGCCGACACCGAACATCAACATCAACCAGACGTCGTGCATGTTCTGGGTGGGGGCATAGCCACCGACCAGACTGAGCACGAAGATGATCGGGGCCAGCACCGTGAACGGCATTTTGAGCATCCAGAGGAACAGCGGAATAAAAAGGATGTTGATGATCACGGCGAAGAAGTTGGCGGCATAGAGGCTGGCGATCAGGCCCCAGACGAACTCGGTCTCGTCGATGAAGAGACGCGGACCAGGCACCAGGCCCCAGATCACCATGCCGCCGAGCAGGATGGCGGTGGTCGGCGAACCGGGAATGCCGAGGGTGAGCATCGGCAGCATGGAGCCGGTCGAGGCGGCATTGTTGGCCGCTTCGGGTGCGACGACGCCGTTGATCTCGCCCTTGCCGAAGCGCTCGGGGTGTTTCGACGTCATCTTGGCCACCCCATAGGCCATCAGCGAGCCGGGCGTTGCGCCGGCGGCCGGCAGGATGCCGACGAAGAAGCCTATCAAGGAACCCAAAGTTGCGACCTTCCAGGTCTTGAGCAGCTCCCTCAGGTTGATCAAGATCCGATCGACCGTGATGATGGCCTTGGACATGCTGCTCTCACCGCGCGTGATCTCGATGGTCCAAAGCATCTCCCCGATGCCGTAGACGCCGATCGCGAGGACCAGGAAATTGATCCCGTGCATAAAGCCGATGATGTCGAAAAAGATCAGCCGCGGCTCACCGCTCATGATGTCCAGGCCGACGGCGCTGAACACCAGCCCGATGCTAATCGAAAAGATGGTCTTGGGGATGTCATCGCCGCTCAGGCCCACGAAGGTGGCGAAGGCCAGCAGCATGAGGGCGAAAATCTCCGGATCGCCAAAGTCGAGGGCGATGCTGGCCAGGACCGGCGCGAAGCCGGTGAATAGCAGGATCGAGAGAGTACCGCCGAAAAACGAAGCCAGCGCCGCGGCGGTAAGCGCCTTGTCGGCCTCGCCCTTGAGGGCAAGCGGCCGGCCGTCGAAGGTGGTGGCGACCGCCGTCGAGGCGCCGGGTATGCCCAGCATGATCGAGCTGATGGCGCCCCCGTACATGGCGCCGTAATAGATTGCCGCCAGGAACATGACCGCCGAAGTCGGCGGCACCAGAAAGGTCATCGGCAGCAGGATGGCGACACCGTTCACCGAGCCCAGGCCAGGCATGGCGCCGATGAACAGACCGACCACCACCCCAAGGATCACGACGCCCAGGTTGAGCGGCTGTAAGGCAATCAGGAATCCGTCGGAGAGGTGTTGCAGAATTTCCATCTCGTTGTCTTCGGCTCCTTATTGCGACAGTCCGTTGTTTGCACCGGCCCCACGCTGCGGCGGTTTTCCCACGGTTGGCGATCCTCAGAGAAAGATGTCGTAAAGCGGATAGAACAGGGGCTCCAGATAGCCTTTGGGCAAGACGATCCGCAGTGCGACATCGAAAAAGAAGAAGGTGACGACGGGCGCGCCTAAAGCGATCGTCAGGGTAGTGAACCAGGAATGCCGGCCGAGAACACGCAGATAATAGAGAAGGAAGGCCGGAATCGCGCCGTACATGCCAACGAAATGGACCAGTCCGATCATCACCGTCAAGCCGCCGCCCACTAACAAGAACTTGTTGCGGGCAAAGGCATCCATGAAGGGCGCCTCCGAGCGCGACGGCGGACTTTTCCGTCGCACCCAGTTGATGGCGATGCACGCGCAACACACCAGCATCACGGCGGAAAGCCAGAAGGAGAAGGCACCGCCGCCCGGGCCTTCGTCGGGGATCCACCCGACGGGCAGCTCGGCGCTCTTCCACATGAGATAGATGGAGAAGGCCGCCATCAGGACGGCGGTGACGATTTCCGCGCGACGCATGATGGCGGCCCCTCAGATAGTCCGATGTCTCTCCACTCAGATGACCGTGAACTTAGCCTCCAAGCTTTATAGAGCGCCCATCTCGGTCAGCATCGCTTTATGGATCTCGCGCTCTTCCATCCAGTAATCCATGAGCGCCTGACCGCTGAGGAAGTCGCCATAGAGGCTCTTCTTCTTGCGATAGGTCTGCCAGTCCTCGGAATCGTAAACCTTCTGGAACAGATCCCGGTAGTAGGCCGCGGCCTCGTCGCTCATCCCAGGCGCACCAACCACGCTGCGCTGCATGAAGTAGACGAAGTCCTGGCCCAACTCCTTGAACGTCGGGGCATCGGGAAACATCTCAAGACGATCAATCGTGAAAGCTGCAATCGGCACCGTGTCGCCGGATGCGTAGAAGCCTTCTTGCTCCGATGGGTTGTTCACCGTCGAGTTGGCGTGCTTGCCGGCCAGTTGCTTGGCGACTTTGCCGCCGCCCTTGTAGGGCACGTACTTCATGTCGAGGCCGTAGGCAGCGTTGAGAAAGTCCGTCAGCAGCTGGTCTTCTTGCAGCTTGCCGGTGCCGGCCATGATCCAGTCGTTGCCGGCCTCCTTTGCCGCCGCCACGAATTCCTCGATGTTGGTGATGCCGGAGTCCTTGTGGACCCACAGCAGGAACGTGTCTTCCGCCATGCGGGCGATCGGTGTGAAGGTCGCGATGTCGACCCCCAGGCCGGGTTGACGCATGGGCGTGGTGTAGAAGCTGTTCAGGGTGACCATGATGGTGTGATTTGGATCGGAATCGGCCTTGCCCTGCAAATGCACAAGCGCCTCGGCGCCCGAGCCACCCGGCTTGTTGATCGGGGTGAGCGGCTTCGATGACCAACTGTTCTTTTCGATGACCGCCTGCATGAGGCGGGCCATCTTGTCGGCGCCACCGCCTGGACCGGCCATGATGACGAACTCGACCGGTTTCTTCGGCTCCCAGGCCTGGGCTACGCCCGGCGCGCTGGCAACCATCGCGCCGATGCCAAGGGCACCGACGAGGGCCAACATTCCTCGTCTTGCGATACTCATAACTAACCTCCCTAGATTTGAAGAATTGTTGTTGTATTCCGACGCACTCATCATGAGGTCACAATTCTGCAACAAAACAATGGGGCGTGTCGCGTGTTTGCCGCTCCAACCGACGATTTTCACGCCATTTTTGGATATGGTGTGTGGTATACCAGTTAGTGAAATTACCATATCCTCATTGTATTTCAACATTAACATTTGATGTCTTGAAGTTGAACAACCCAATTTCGGCGATCCGCCAGCCGAATCGACGCACTCAAGCCGACGTCGAGGAAGCAACAGGGCGACGATGGGCGCGCCCTAATTCTGGTCAATGACAATCGGGCCGGGCTCTCGGGGCGGGCCGCCGGTGAAAAATAGGGCATTGTTGATCGGGGGCCCGATCAACACACCAGCGATCAGACCGACCAGCTCTCCACGCCTCCGATTGCGCCTCCTACTCCCGCCCCCACGGCCATGAAACCGACCACCATGAGCAGCAACCTGCCCAGATAGATCCAAAGGAATCCCGAAGCCACTCTCGCCAATCCCGCAATTCTGACGGTCTCGACATCCCGTCTCGATGGCCGGGCGGCCTAGTCGGGCGCCATGCCCTTTTCGGTCAATTCCCGGATGGCGGACGCGGACTTGCCGAGACCGTCGAGCCCCATGCCGCGCAGGACGTGCGGCGCCTTGGTGAACTGGATGTTCTCGTAACCGACGATTTCGATCCGGTTGCCCCAGGGATCCAGGAAATCGAGGAAGGGTCCCGGCAGCGGTTCGACGCCCATTTCCTCGAGCGCCCGGCGCACCGCCTCCTTGTCGTCGACCACCAGCCCGATGTGGCGTTCGTCGTCCGGCGCCTGGCGGCGGCCCTTGGCGAGGGCGAGAAACTGGTCGCCGAGGTCGATGAAGGCCATGGTCTCCCCCTTTGCTCCGCAGCTCGAAGTCGAGGAAGCGCCCATAGAACGCCAGCGCCTCTTCGATGTCGCCGACCTCCAGCGCCACGTGATTGAAGCCCACGGCGCGGGCCATTTTCCCGTCGGTCATAGCCTGATTTTCCTCCTGAAAGCCTCGCGATACCCTCTTACAACATCTCCCAACGAATCTCGACCGTGAAGAAATCATGGTTTTTCGGCCTTTATAGGGCCGATTTCGCCCTCTTCCCGACCGCATGATTGCGGTTTTCTCACATCCTCCCTATTCTGTAGGGGTAAGCGGTCCGTCCCAGAAGTTAAGGGGGCTGGGCCAGCTTAGGGAAACGGTAGCTATATCGACAACCACATAGGGAGAGAATAGTCATAACACGCAGGGATAAGGCCCTCTCACAGGCGGTCTTCGAGCAGACTCATAAAACCGCTCGAGACGCCAGCCGATTGACCCCGGGGGCCGGTCACAAGGGACTGGGCGCCGACGACAGCCAGCACCTGGTCGAGATAGTGCAAGCCTCGCTCGAGGACGACAAAGCCGAAGACACGATCGTCATCGATCTCACGAACAAATCCGACATCGCCGATTTCATGGTGATCGCCAGCGGGCGCTCACAGCGCCAGGTTGGCGCCATGGCCGACCACCTGCACGAAAAGCTCAAGAAGGAGCTAGACCGGGTTTCGGTCGAGGGAGCGACGCGTTGCGATTGGGTTCTGATCGATGGCGGAGACGTCATCGTGCATCTGTTCCGTCCGGAGGTGCGCGCCTTCTACAATCTTGAGAAGATGTGGGGCGCCGAGCTGCCCGAGCCCAAACTGTCCGCAGCCACGGCCTGATCCGGCTGGGCTGCGGAGCGAATTTATGCGCATCACGCTCGTCGCCGTCGGACGAGCAAAAACCGATGCCACGACAGCGCTCTATCGTGATTTCACCAAACGGCTCAAATGGCCGCTCCGTCTGCATGAGGTCGAAGAACGAAACCCGCTGCCCCCCAAGGCGCGCAAAAAACGCGAGGGCGAGCGGTTGATCGCCGCCGTTCCGGGCGACGCTCGCGTGGTGGCGCTGGATGAGCGCGGGAAAAGCCTCGACAGCTCGGCGTTCGCCACTCTCCTCGGCCGTTGGCAGGACGAGGGCCTCGGCGATCTCGCATTTGTGATAGGCGGCGCCGAGGGGCTTTCGCCCGCGGTCTTGGAGCGGGCCGATCTCGCCCTGTCGTTCGGCCAGATGACCTGGCCGCACCTGCTTGTACGCGTCTTGCTGGCCGAGCAATTGTTCCGCGCCCAATGTATCCTCGACGGCCATCCCTACCACCGCGGCTAAAGGCCTAGAAAAAGAGTGACCAAAAACCTGTTGGACCGGCTGAAAATCCCATATATAGAGCCCGCATGAACGAGGTCGTACCACCGCGGCCCGTGGTCCTGGCCATTCTTGACGGATGGGGGGACCGTGAGCAGCGCGAAATGAACGCTATCTGTCAGGCGACGACGCCCAACCTGGACCGCTTGAACCGAATCGGCCCCCGGGCCCTGATCGATGCGTCCGAGCTGGCGGTTGGCTTGCCGAGCGGGCAGATGGGTAACTCCGAGGTAGGTCACATGAACCTCGGCGCAGGCCGCGTCGTGCAACAGGACCTTCCGCGCATCGACAAGGCGTTGGATGAGGGCCGTTTGACCGGCGACGCCCCGTTCAAGGCCTTTGTCGCAGCCCTGCGAGAAAGCGGCGGCACTGCGCACCTGCTGGGCCTGCTCTCGCCTGGCGGGGTCCATTCTCATCAGGACCATATGGCGGCGCTCGCCAACGCGCTACTGGCCGCCGGAGTGCCGGTCAAGGTGCACGCCTTCCTCGACGGCCGGGATACCCCGCCGCGCAGCGCGCTCGATTTTCTGACGCGTTTCCAGTCGGCCACCGAGGCGCCGGTCGCTACCGTGTCGGGCCGCTACTATGCGATGGACCGGGACAAGCGCTGGCAGCGTTTGGCGCGGGCTCACCAGACCCTGGTCATGGGCCGGGCGGCGCCCGCGGGCCAAACGGCGGCGGACCCGCATCAGGCGATCGAGCAGGCTTACGAGGCCGGGATGGGCGACGAGTTCGTGCTGCCTACGGTCATCGGCGATTACGCGGGCATGGACGATGGCGACGGCCTTCTCCTGGCAAACTTCCGTGCCGATCGGGCGCGCCAGCTTCTTCACATGCTCTTGGACCCCACCTTCGACGGCTTCCCACGGGACAAGACCGTCGGCTTCGCTGCTGCGCTCGGCATGGTCAGCTATTCCGGCGACCTCGACCGCCTGATCCCGGCTCTTCTGCCGCCCCTCGAACTGCACGCCACCCTTGGCGACGTCGTCTCGCAGGCCGGCTTGAACCAGTTGCGAATCGCCGAGACCGAGAAGTACGCGCACGTGACCTTCTTCTTCAACGGCGGACGCGAGGCCGAATTCGACGGCGAGGAACGAATCCTGGTGCCCTCACCCCATGTCGAGACCTACGACCTGCAACCCGAGATGTCGGCGCCGGAAGTGACCGACCGCCTGTGCGATGCCGTGACCAGCGGCCGTTTCGATCTCATCGTGGTCAATTACGCCAACGGCGATATGGTCGGACACACGGGCAACCTCGCGGCCGCCATGCGGGCCGTGGAGGCCGTCGACGCCTGTCTGGGGCGCCTGGCGGATAGCGTCACCGCCGCCGGGGGGTGCTTGCTGATGACCTCCGACCACGGCAACGCGGAGCAGATGGACGACCCCTCGACCGGCCAGCCGCATACCGCCCACACGATGAACCGCGTGCCGGTTCTGTTGGTGAATCCGCCCGCTTGGGTTACCGGCCTGTCCGACGGCCGCCTGGCCGACATCGCACCCACTCTCCTGCAGCTCATGAACCTTCCGGTGCCGACGGAGATGACCGGCCGGACGTTGATTCGAACGAACACACGGGCCGTGGCCAAGAAGCCCGTCGAAGTGGCGGCCGAATGACATGACGCGGCGCCCACTGCACTTCGACTCGGCCAGCCAGCGCGGCTTTCGCGCCTTCGGCGCGCTCTTCGCCTGTATGCTCCTGTGGCCGGGCGAAGGCCAGGCGCAGGAGACCAGTGAGCGCCTGAAAGATGTGGAGCAGGCGCTGGAGGCTAGCGAATCGGAGAGTCAATCTCTCGGTCGCAAGGCCGATGAACTGCAGCAGGAAATCGTCGCCCTGCAGGACAAATCGATCGATGCCGCCGAAAAAATCCAGGATTTGGAATCGCAGCTAACACGAATCGAGACGACCCTGCAGGATCTGGAAATCAGACATGAGACCAAAACCGCAGAGCTGAAGGCCCAACATGGGAATCTGTATCACACGCTGGCTGCCCTGCAACGCATCGCCGTACAGCCCACCGAAGCTGTGCTGGTGAGTTGGGGCGCGCCGGTGGAACGGGTGCGAAGCGCCCTCCTTCTGAAGGCCGCGATACCCGCGATCGAAGAGCGGGCCGCGAGGCTTCGTGACGACTTGGAGGAGCTATCGTCGCTGCGCCTGGCGATCGAGCAACAGCATTTCGAGCTGGCAGCGACGGCTAAGGTCCTGGCCGAAGAGCGCCGCCGGCTGGGCGAGCTGATTGGACGCAAGAAGGGCCTGCACGCCGAGACCCTTGGCGAGCGCGAGAGCGTCGAGAGCAACGCCGAGCGTCTGGCGGTTGAAGCCAAGAACCTGCGCGACCTTTTGGCCCGGCTGGAAGAGCAATCCCGCATGCGCGCCGCGCAGGAAGCCCGAGCGCGGGTTGCCGAACAGCTGCGAGCGCAGGCCGAGCTGAAGGCCCAAAGAGCGCAAGCCGCGCTGGAAGCCCAGAAAGCCCAGGAAGAATCGCAGCCTGAAAGCGCGGCCCCGGCCCTAGTTGAAGAAACGCGTGTGGAAGAAGCGTATGAAGGGACCAGGTCGCTAGCCGAGGATATCGGTGAGGGCGAAGCGACGGCGCGGAACGAAAACCCGGCCCTGGCCTCCTTGACCCCAGGCACATTGGAGCGGCCGGACAACGTGCGGGCCTTCCCGCAAGGCAATGCCATTCCACTCTTGATCATGCCGGTTCGTGGCCAGCTGGTTCTCGTCTACGGTCAACGTGCGATCGGGGCCGATTCCGTTTCCAAAGGGATCTCGATCCAGACCCGGACCCAAGCGCAGGTGGTGGCCCCCTATGATGGGCAGATCGTCTACGCAGGCAAGTTTCGCGGCTACGGGCAGATCTTGATCATCGAGCACGGCGGACGATATCATACTCTGCTCGCTGGTCTCGAACGGATTGACGCGGTCGCCGGGCAATGGATTCTCGCCGGGGAACCCATCGGAATCATGGGTGGCTCCCAAGAGCAATTCCCGGAACTCTATTTGGAACTTCGACACGCTGGACAGCCAGTCAATCCGCTGCCCTGGCTCGCAACGACTGACGATAAGGTGCAAGGTTAATGCAAAGCATGCCTAGATTGGTGGCTTTCGCCACCGTGTTATTCCTCCTCATCCCCCAGACCGCCTCGACACAGGACCAAGGTGCCGAGACCTACAAGCAGGTCAAACTGTTCGGTGATGTCTTCGAACGTGTGCGAGCGGATTACGTGGAGGAGGTCTCTGATCAAGAGCTGATCGAATCCGCCATCCGCGGTATGCTCGCCAGCTTGGATCCGCACTCGAGCTATCTCGACCCCAAGTCGTTCCAGGACATGCGGGTGCAGACCAAGGGTGAGTTCGGCGGCCTCGGTATCGAGGTCACTATGGAGAACGGTCTGGTCAAGGTCGTCTCTCCCATAGATGACACGCCCGCATACCGCGCCGGCGTTCAGGCCGGCGATCTCATCAGTCATTTGGATGGCGAGCCGGTCCTCGGCCTGACCCTGGCCGAGGCGGTCGAGAAGATGCGCGGACCGGTCAACACCGACCTCGTTCTCACACTCCGCCGACCCAACCGCGAGCCGTTCGATGTCACCATCACGCGCGACGTCATCACGGTCCAATCGGTTCGCAGCCGGCTCGAAGACGACGTTGGCTATCTGCGGATAACGGCGTTCAACGAGCAGACCTCACCAGGGCTCGACGAAGCTGTCGAGCGGCTCACCGAACAGGCTGGAGGATCGCTCAAGGGCTTCGTGCTGGATCTACGCAATAATCCCGGCGGATTGCTGGACCAGGCGATCGCCGTCTCCGACGCCTTCCTGAATGCCGGCGAGATCGTGTCCACACGCGGTCGCCATCCCGATGATGCCCAGCGCTACAACGCCCGCGAGGGCGACCTCGCCAACGGACTCCCGATCATCGTGTTGATCAACGGCGGCTCGGCGTCGGCCTCGGAAATCGTCGCGGGCGCGCTGCAGGACCACGGCCGGGCGATCATCATGGGCACGCGGTCTTTCGGAAAGGGTTCGGTCCAGACCATTATCCCGCTGTCCGGAAGCGGCGCCATGCGGCTCACGACCTCGCGCTATTACACGCCTTCGGGCACCTCGATTCAGGCGACCGGAATCAAGCCCGACATCGAGGTGCAACAGGCACGTCTCGAACCGATCGATTCGGCTGTTTCAAGACGCGAGGAAGACCTGCGCGGCGCCCTGACAAACGAAAAATCCGAGGAAATAGACAGCACAAAGGACAGCGCTGCCGACGAGGAAGAGATCGAGGACTATCAATTGTCGCGGGCGATCGACCTATTGCAGGGCCTGGCGCTGTTTCAGGAACGAGCCTTGAACTGATGGCGGGCATGCATTCCAAGGAGTGACCCCTGCGGCAGTCCACTGCGGCAGTCCACTGAGGCAATCCCCCGGGAAGCCGACACTGTGATGACCGAAGGAAGCCACCGATTAGGCATCACACCGCTGACCATCGCATGGCTGGCTCTCCTGGCCGTGGTGACGGCTGGCTCCACTTACGTGCTGTTGGCACGGCAGGGTCCGGCGCCGAACCGGCCGCCTGGCCTGACGCTGGCGGTTCCGAGCCCGGACGAGAGTGACAGTGGGGTTGCGCCCGCCGGTGAATCGGAAGATTCGCCAGATCAAGCCGCCCTGGGAACCGAAGATCCGCCAGCCAGCCAGCCCGCCCGCCCGCCAGCCAGCCCGGTGCTGGCGCCGACACAGGTGGCCCTGGCAAAAGACTCCGATCTTCCGGCCTGGCGGCGCTATGCGTCGGTCTACCAGGCAACCTTAGAGCAACCGCGAATTGCCGTCGTGCTAACCGGTTTGGGTTTCTCCAGCCAGGCGACGGAGTCCGCGATCGAGGACTTACCGCCGGGCGTCACCCTGTCGTTCACGCCTTATGCCCAGAAGCTGCCACAGTGGATCGCGTTGGCCCGCGGTAGCGGCCACGAGGTGATGCTGGACTTGCCGATGGAGCCGGTATCCTATCCCGACGACGATCCTGGGCCACGGGCGCTACTGACACAGCTGGACGAGCTCCAGAACAAACAACGCCTGCGTTGGGTGATCGACCGGGCAGAGGGCTTCGTCGGTCTTGCCGCAACCATGGGGTCGCGTTTCACCGGCTCGGAGCCACACCTGAAGCCGGTCCTGCAGGAGATCAAGGCCCAGGGCCTCATGTTTCTGGACAATCAGTCCAGCGAGGCCAGCGTGGTTGCGCGCGTTGCGCAAGACCTTGGCCTACCCTATGCGGTCAATAACCGCACTTTGGACGATGGCGACGTTGGACAACTCACGATCGACGCCAGACTCGCCCAGATCGAACGCATGGCATTGAGCGACGGCGCCTCGATTGCTATTGGGCGGCCCTATCCGGCGACGCTCGCGCGCTTGCGCGAGTGGATCAAGACCCTGGAGTCCAGGGGCTTCGAGCTGGTTCCCATCACCGTGCTGGTGCGGGACAGCCATTAGGATCTCTGCAGGCAGGCGAAGCACACTGAAGCGCACGAAGCGCAGCGGCGGTATCCATGAGCGATCACCCCTTAGAGGCCAAAGCCCCGCTGGCGGAGGCGATCCGGGACCTTCCTTACCGGCAGGGTGTCGGCATCATGCTGCTCAACCGTCACGGCAAGGTCTTCGTTGCGCAAAGAATCGACATGCCGAGCACCGCCTGGCAGATGCCCCAGGGCGGCATCGACAAGGGTGAAAGCCCACTCGAGGCGGCGTGGCGGGAGCTCAAGGAAGAGACCGGCACCGACAAGGCCGAAGTGATCGGCGAAAGCAGCGATTGGTACAACTACGACCTACCCGTGGATCTGGCGCCCAAGCTTTGGCGCGGCCGCTTCCGGGGGCAGACCCAGAAATGGTTTGTCTTCCAGTTCCTGGGCAGCGACGAAGACATCGATATAGCCACCGAGTCTCCGGAGTTTTCCGATTGGAAATGGGCGGACGTGGCCGAGCTGCCCGATCTGATCGTTCCCTTCAAGCGGGCCCTCTACAGCCAGCTCATCGAAGAGCTCGGACACTTCTCGTCAACCCAACCGACCGACCGCTAAGACATTTCCAAATTCGCGCGGGACCGGGACCGATTGCTCGTTCACGCGGCTTCGTTGGCCATTTGGTGACGATGGCGCAGCCGCCAGGTCAAAAACCGCCAAGCCCACTCGGCCAACCGCCCACTCGGCGACAGGCCGGCGGTCTTGAACGACATGGCGACGACACGCCTTAGGTGCCGGGGGCGATAGAAAGCGCAGGTCCGCTGCAGGTAGGCTTTGGAACAACGTTCGCGGTCATAAGTCTCGCCCTCGCCATTGGCCGCGTAATAGGCGTAGGCCAGCTCGTCGTCCTCGCTCTCCCTGACCCGCCCGAGCGCCACCAGCGCACGGCGCAGACGGCCCATTCCTTCGCGCTCCAGATACCGGATGAGATACGAATAGAACAGCTTGTAATGGCGAAACTCGTCGCCGGCGATCTTGCTGCAGATCGCCCGCAGGACCGGTTCCTCCGACGCCTCGGCCAATGCGGTGTAATAGGAACTCGTTCCGATCTCCACCATGCAACGCGCCACCAGCTCGCCCGAGCGCGAACCGCGCACCGAACTGGTCGCGTCGAGCGGCAGGCGAAAACCCTCGAGGAACCGCTGAAAACTCTGTTCAAAATCGAAGCTGTCGTCAGCCATCTCGGCCCAGCGGCCGAGGGCGCGGCCGTGCTTCACTTCCTCGCCCGCCCAGGCGCGGGCGGCTTCCTGGAATTCAGCATCGTCGCTGAACACGTTGCACAGGTAAGTGGCGTAGTCGCCGCCGTTGTACTCGACCAGGCTTGCCGCCTTCACCAGCTTGAGGATGTCCGGATCGACCTTCTGGGCATCGAACTGATCCCAGGGAATGTCTTCCAAGGTCCAATCTCGGCTGGCCGTGGTCCTGCTCATCTGCCGCACGCCCTCTCGACGAAGTCGCGGGTCATTTCTCGCTCCACTATACCTAATCCGAGCCATGGCGGGCAATCGAGCCCGTGCATCTTTCACCGCGGCGTCAGCCGGTGGCGGCCGCCATCATCGCCTCGGCCACCGCGATCTGCCTCTCGGCCTGGTCGCGTTGGTGCTCGTCCTTCGCGTCGGCCAGATCCTCCCGCGCGTCCCGCAACTGCTGCTCGGCCGCGCCGCGATCGATGTCTGCGACCGCGACAGCCTGCTCCGCCAGCACGGTGCAGCGAGCCGGCGTCACTTCGGCAAATCCGCCCGACACGAAGATTTGCTCGGTAACCTTGCCGCCGTTGTACACCTTGATGACACCTGGGCGCACCGCGGAGATAAAGGGCGCGTGCTGGCGGAGAACGCCGAAGTCGCCCTCTTCGCCCGGCACCACCACCATTTCCACCGGTTCGGAGAGCAACAGCTTCTCCGGCGAAACCAGCTCGAACTCCACCTTGCCTTCTGCCATTCGGCTCGTCCTCTAGCCACTACCAGGCGACTGATGCCCGCTGGGTCGCCGCCTCAGGCCGCCTCGGCGGCCAGTTTCTTGGCCTTCTCCACGGCGTCGTCGATGGTCCCGAGCATATAGAAGGCGGCTTCCGGTAGGTGATCGTACTCGCCCGCCACGATCCCCTTGAAGCCGCGAATGGTCTCCTCCAGCGGCACGAAGACGCCGGGCACACCGGTAAAGACCTCGGCCACGTGGAACGGCTGCGATAGGAAGCGCTGGATCTTGCGCGCCCGGGCGACGGTCAGCTTGTCCTCTTCGGAGAGCTCGTCCATGCCCAGAATGGCGATGATATCCTGCAGCGCCTTGTAGGACTGCAGCACGCGCTGCACCTCGCGGGCCACGCCGTAATGTTCCTCGCCAATCACGAAGGGGTCCATCATGCGGCTGGTGGAATCGAGCGGATCCACGGCCGGATAGATGCCCAGCTCGGCGATCTGGCGCGACAGCACCGTGGTCGCGTCAAGGTGCGAGAAGGAGGTTGCCGGGGCCGGGTCGGTCAGGTCGTCCGCCGGAACGTAAATGGCCTGGACCGAGGTGATCGAGCCCTTCTTGGTGGTGGTGATGCGCTCCTGCAGGGTGCCCATCTCGGTGGCGAGGGTTGGCTGATAGCCGACCGCCGAGGGGATGCGCCCCAACAACGCCGAGACCTCGGATCCGGCCTGGGTGAAGCGGAAAATGTTGTCGACGAAGAACAGCACGTCCTGGCCTTCCTCGTCGCGGAAGTATTCGGCGAGCGTGAGGCCGGTCAGGCCGACACGGGCGCGTGCGCCCGGCGGCTCGTTCATCTGGCCGTACACCAGCGCCGCCTTCGAGCCCCCACCGTCGAGCTGGATCACGCCGGACTCGATCATCTCGTGATAGAGGTCGTTGCCCTCGCGGGTGCGCTCGCCGACCCCGGCGAACACCGAATAGCCGCCGTGCGCCTTGGCGATGTTGTTGATCAGCTCCATGATGATGACGGGTCTTGCCGACGCCGGCGCCGCCGAACAAGCCGATTTTGCCGCCCTTGGCATAGGGTTCAAGAAGATCGACCACCTTGATCCCGGTCACCAGGATCTCGGCTTCCGTGGACTGATCGACGTATTCGGGCGCGGATCGATGAATCGGCGAGCGTAGATCCGTCTCGACCGGGCCGCGCTCGTCCACCGGCTCGCCCACGACGTTCAGGATGCGCCCCAGGGTTGCGGGCCCCACCGGCACCGTGATCGGTTCGCCGGTGTCTGACACCTCCTGGCCGCGGACTAGCCCTTCGCTGGAATCCATGGCGATGGTGCGCACCATGTTCTCGCCCAGGTGCTGTGCCACCTCCAGCACCAGGCGTCTGCCTTCGTTCTCGGTCACCAACGCATTCAGGATGGCCGGAAGGTCGCCGCTGAACTGCACGTCGATGACCGGGCCCATCACCTGCGTGATTCTGCCGACCAGGTTCTTTGCCATGGATTCTGCTCCTTGGTGCTATCTCCGCTCCAGCGGGTCCCCCGCGCCGGCGGCGTTTAGAGGGCCTCCTTCGCGGATATGATCCCGATCAGCTCTCTGGTGATCACCGCCTGCCGCGTCCGGTTGTAGACCAGGGTCAGGTTTTTGATCATGTCGCCCGCATTGCGGGTCGCACTGTCCATTGCCGTCATGCGCGAGCCTTGCTCGCTCGCATTGTTCTCCAGGATTCCCTTGTAGATCTGCACCGCCAGATTGCGCGGCAGCAGGGCTTCCAGGATCTCCTCCTCGGAGGGTTCATATTCGTAGCTGGCCTTTTGGGCGCCGCTCGCCTCGGTGACCTCCTCATCCTCCGCAGCGGGGGCGAAGGGGATCAACTGCTGGCGCCGCAAAATTTGCGTGATCGCCGATCTGAACTCGGCGTAGATCAAGGTGCAGACGTCGAACTCGCCGTCCTCGAACATGCGAGTGATGCGTTCGGCGATCGCTTCGGATTTTTCGAAGGTCGGCCGCGGTTTGGCGACACCCTCGATAGTATCGATGATCATGTCGCCGTACTGGCGGCGGAGCTGATCGCGTCCCTTGCGCCCGACGCAGATGATCTTGACCGTCTTGCCGCCCTTCAACAGGCTTTCGATCAGCTTACGGCTGTCGCGCACGATGTTGCTGTTGAAGCCGCCGCAGAGCCCCCTGTCGGCGGTGCCGACCACCAGGAGATGGACATCCTCCTTGCCGGAACCGGCGAGCAGGGCCGGCGCCCCGGCCTGGCCCACCGAGGCCGCCGCCAAAGACCCCAACATGCGCTCCATACGCTCGGCATAGGGCCGCGCGGCCTCCGCCTGCTCCTGGGCGCGGCGCAGTTTCGCTGCCGCCACCATTTTCATGGCTGAGGTGATCTTCTGCGTCGCCTTGACGCTGGCGATGCGGACTCTCAGGTCCTTGAGGTTCGGCATGCCGGTTTATCCGTCTTATCCAGGGTGGGGTCCGCTCGCGCCCGCCGCCACGTTGCTCACGCGAAACTGGCCGAGAATTTGTCCACGAACTCCTTGAGCTTGGCTTCCGTCGCGTCGGTTATCTCGCGTTCGGTGCGAAGTGTCTCCAGCAGGTCCTCGCCGTTGGCGCGGACCTCGGACAAGAGCCGCTCCTCGAACTCAGTGACCTTGTTGACCGGCAGCTTGTCGAGATAGCCGCGGACGCCGGCATAGATCGCCACCACCTGCTCTTCGACCGGCAACGGCCGGTACTGCTGCTGCTTCAACAGCTCGGTCAACCGCACGCCGCGCGCCAGCAGGCGCTGGGTCGACGCGTCGAGGTCCGAGGCGAACTGGGAGAAGGCCTCCATCTCGCGGTATTGGGCCCAGCTCCAGCTTGATCGAGCCGGACACCTGTTTCATTGCCTTGATTTGGGCCGCCGAGCCGACGCGCGACACCGACAGACCGACATTCACGGCCGGGCGGATGCCTTTGTAGAATAGGGCGGTCTCCAAAAAGATCTGGCCGTCGGTGATGGAGATCACGTTGGTCGGGATGTAGGCCGAGACGTCGCCGGCCTGGGTTTCGATGACCGGGAGCGCGGTCAGCGAGCCGCCGCCGTGGTCGTCGTTCATCTTCGCCGCGCGTTCGAGCAGCCGCGAGTGCAGATAGAAGACGTCGCCCGGATAGGCTTCGCGTCCCGGCGGCCGGCGCAGCAGCAACGACATCTGGCGATAGCTGACGGCCTGCTTCGACAGATCGTCGTAGAAAATCACCGCATGACCGCCGTTGTCGCGGAAAAACTCGCCCATGGTGCAGCCCGTGTAGGGCGCGAGGAACTGAAGCGGCGCGGGCTCGGAGGCCGTCGCCGCCACGATGATCGAGTATTCGAGCGCCCCCTTGTCTTCCAGGGTCTTGACGAACTGGGCGACGCTGGAGCGCTTCTGGCCGATGGCCACGTATATGCAATAGAGCTTCTGTGAATCGTCGTCGCCTTGGTTGATCGCCTTTTGATTGATGATGGTGTCCAGCGCGATGGCCGTCTTGCCGGTCTGCCGGTCGCCGATGATCAGTTCGCGCTGGCCGCGGCCGATCGGGATCAGGCTATCGATGGCCTTGAGGCCGGTTTGCATCGGCTCGTGCACCGACTTGCGCGGAATGATGCCGGGCGCCTTCACGTCGACGCGGCGGCGCTCGGCCCCCTCGATCGGCCCCTTGCCGTCGATCGGGTTGCCGAGGGCGTCGACCACTCGGCCCAGCAGGCCGCGGCCCACCGGCACGTCGACGATGGCGCCGGTGCGCTTGACGGTGTCGCCTTCCTTGATGTCCCGGTCGTCGCCGAAGAGCACGATGCCGACGTTGTCGGTCTCCAGGTTCAAGGCCATGCCCTTGATGCCGCCGGGAAACTCGACCATCTCGCCGGCGCGGACGTTGTCGAGGCCGTAGACGCGGGCCACGCCGTCGCCGACCGACAGCACCTGGCCGACCTCGGCCACATCGGCTTCGGTTCCGAAGTTCTCGATCTGCTCCTTGAGGATTGCAGAGATTTCTGCGGCGCGGATGTCCATCAACCAGACCCCTTCATGGCCAATTCAAGTCTTTGCAGCTTGCTGCGCAGGGAGGTATCAATCATGCGGCTGCCGATCTTGATCACAAGGCCGCCAATCAGGCCCTGATCGATCCGCAAGTCCATTTGGACATTGCTGCCGATCGCCTTCCGAAGCGACGTGAGGAGCGCGTCCTTCTGCGTATCCGAAAGATCGTATGCCGCCACCACCTGGGCGGTGACCTCGCCGCGGCGGTGCGCCAGCTCGGCGAGGAAGGCGTCGATCATCTGAGGCAAGGCGAAAAGGCGGCGGTTGTGCGCTACGACCATCACGAATCGCTTGGTCAGTTCGCCCGCCGAAGCCTTGTCGAGAATGGCGGCCATGGCCTTGCTTTGCTCGTCACGGCCATAGAGCGGGCTGCGAATGAAGCGGCGCAGGTCCTCGCTTTCGGCGATCACGCCCTTGAGCGCGCTCAGCTCCCCGGCCACCTGGTCCAGCGCCTTCTGCTCGTCCGCCAGCTCGAACAGCGCCGAGGCGTATCGCCCCTCGAGGCCGCTACCAGCCGCTCCTTCGCTTGCCAAACCCGATACCCCCTACGTTCCTCAGGCGTCGACCAAGCCCCCCCGAACCGGTCCCGATTCGACACCCGCTGATTATTTTGGATGGCCCCCTCTCCCCACGCGCGGCGTGTGGTATCACACAAGCCCTAAGCGTTGCAAGACGCCCACACCCGGCTCAGGCGACCATTCCATTTGGCGCATTCTAGCCTGCGAAATCGACTTGGGCCAGCACTCCGGCGGCTCTTTTTTGGCCATCCAAAACGCCGATCCAGGAGGAATCGTCGGTGCTCCTTGGTATTTAGAGGAAGCTATAGGGATCTATGTCGATGCGCAAACGCACCGCGGCCGGAAGATCGACCCGGCCGAGCCAGGCGGCAATGATCTGTTGCAGCGCCTGAGACCGCGCCGCGCGCAGCAGGAAACGGCGCCGGTGCTGACGGCGCAACACGGCCAGGGGCGCCGGAGCCGGGCCCAGAACCTCTAGATGAGCGCCGCGCGGCGCGGCCCTGGCCAAGGCACCGCAGGCCCGGTCCAGCAAGCCTTCGTCGCGGCACGACAGGATGAGCGCCGCCAAGCGGCTGAACGGCGGCATGCCGGCCGCCCGGCGGTTCTCGGCCTCGGTCTCGAGGAAGCGGTCCCGGTCGCTGGTGGCCAGCGCTTGCATGACGGGATGCTCGGGATCGTATGTTTGTACCAGCGCACGACCCGGCCGTTCGGCCCGTCCGGCGCGGCCCGCCACCTGATGCAGAAGCTGAAAGGTCCGCTCGGTCGCGCGCAAATCGCCGCCCGCCAGTCCGAGATCGCCGTCGACCACGCCGACCAGGGTGAGCCAGGGGAAATGATGGCCCTTGGCCACCACCTGGGTGCCGATCAGGAGGTCGATCTCGCGGTCGGCCATGGCGCGTACGAATTCCGCCGCCGCCGCCGGCCCGGTGAGCGTATCGCTCGAAACGATGCGCGTGCGCTGATCCGGGAACAGGGCCGTGACTTCTTCCAGGAGCCGCTCGACGCCCGGACCGCAGGCCGCCAGCGACCCCTCGGTGGCGCATTCCGGGCAGGCTTGCGGCAGCCGCGCGGCGTGGCCGCAGTGGTGGCACTGAATGCGCCCGGCCAGGCGGTGGGCGACCAGCCAGGCCGTGCAATTGGGACAGGCCAAGCGGTGGCCGCAGGTCCGGCACAGGGTCAACGGCGCATAGCCGCGCCGATTGAGGAACAAGAGCGCCTGTTCTCCGGCCTCGAAGGTCTCGGCCATGGCCTTGCGCAAGGCGCCGGAAAGCCAGGCCGGGCCCAGCCCCGGAAGGCGCGGCGGCGGATCGGCCCTGAGGTCGATCAGTTCGACCCGCGGCATGCGGGCCGCGCCGTGACGCTCGGGCAGGTGGAGACAGCCGAATCGGCCGGTCTTCACATTGGTGACCGTCTCGAGGGACGGGGTCGCCGAAACCAGGACGCTGGGTATTTGCCCCCAGCGGGCCCGGACGATGGCCATGTCCCGGGCGTGGTAGATGACGCCGTCCTCTTGTTTGAAGGCCTGGTCGTGCTCTTCGTCGATGACGATCAGGCCAAGGTCCCGGTAGGGCAGGAACAGCGCCGAACGCGCGCCGACCACCACGTTCGCCTCGCCCTCGGCAACCGCCCGCCAGGCGGTCCGGCGCTGGCGCTGGCTCAGGTCGGAATGCCATTGCGCCGGCGCGACCCCAAAGCGCAGGCGGAACCGGTCCAGCCATTGGGCCGTCAAGGCGATTTCCGGCAGCAGCACCAGCACCTGCCGGCCGGCCTCGAGCGCCTCGGCCACCGCCTCCAGATAAACCTCCGTCTTGCCCGAACCGGTGACACCGTCCAGCAACGTGACCGAGAAACCGGTGAAATCGGCCTCGTCGGTATCGCCCTCGCCGCTTGCCGCGGCCTGGCGTACCGAAACCCTGAGGGCAGTTGCCGCTTCGGACTGGGCCGGCGACAGCGCGGCGCCCGAACGGCGCCAGTCGGGCGCCTCGAATGCCGGCGGCTGCGGCAGGCCCACGGCCTCGATCGCCCCGAGCTTGGCCAGTCCTTTGACCACCGAGGGCCCAACCCCCGCCGCCTGCGCCAGCTCGCGCGCCGGGCGCGCCGGTCCCTCGCTCAACACCGCAAGCACACGCCGGCGTGCCGGAGTCATGCGCAACCCCGGCGCGCCCATTCCGCTAGCGGCCAAACGAAAAGCGGTGATCGCTTTGGGCGGTTCGAGGGCGCTCCGGGCCGACAGCGCCATCCGCAAGACGTCGCCCCACGGCACCATGGAGTAGTCGGCCAACCATTCGACGAAGCGCCGTTGAATCCGTGACAAGGGCGGGGCCTCGCAGAGGGCCGCGACCGATTTGAGCCGTTCCGGCGGGATCTCGCCCGAGTCGCGCCCCGATTCCCATACCACGCCGAGCAGCTCGCGGCTGCCCAGGGGCACCCGCACGAGATCGCCAGGCGCCAAAGCCAGCTCGGGCGGGACGAGATAGTCGTAAGCGCGGTCGAGCGGCAGCGGCAAAAGCACGGAAACCCGCGATTTTGCCGGTTTCGAGATCTGATCCGCCCGCGCGGCGCCAGAATCGGGGCGGAGTGCGGTATTTCGCACCGGTCGGGCGGTGCTGGCATGGCGATCGGGCATCGGCTACACTCTAATCCACCGGCAAGCGAGCGCCCAGCGTCTTGGCCCGCGCCTTGCGGCCGGTTGGGCGCACCGCCACCGGAGGAGCGGCCGAATGATCGGGTGCGGGGGCGACGAAACAAGGGTAGATAAGGTATGAAGTTCTTTGTCGATACGGCGGATGTGGCGGAGATAAAGGACCTGGCCTCGACCGGGCTGTTGGACGGTGTCACCACCAACCCGTCACTGGTCGCAAAGACCGGCCGGGACTTCATAGAAGTGCTCAAGGAAATCTGCGAGATCGTGCCTGGGCCGGTCAGCGCCGAGGTGACCGCGCTCGACCACGCCACCATGGTGACGGAGGGCCGGCGGCTGGCCAAGATAGCCGACAACATCACCGTCAAGACGCCCTTGACGCCGGACGGACTGAAAACCTGCCGTGTGCTGTCAGACGACGGCATCCAGGTCAACGTGACGCTGTGCTTCTCGCCGGCTCAAGCGCTGCTGGCCGCCAAGGCCGGCGCGGCCTTCGTGTCGCCCTTCGTCGGCCGTCTCGACGACATCGCCATCGACGGCTTGGGCGTGATCTCCGAAATCATGGAAATCTACGACGCCTATCCGGAGATCACGACCGAGGTGCTGGTCGCCTCGGTGCGCCACCCGATCCACGTGGTGGAAGCGGCCAAGATGGGCGCCCACGTCGCGACCATTCCGCCCAGCGTGCTGCGCGCCATGTTCAAACACCCATTGACCGACCGCGGCCTGGACGCCTTCTTGAACGATTGGGCCAAGACCGGCCAGTCGATTCTGAAGCAGCCGGTCGCGGGCGAAGCCGATGACAGGTCGCCAGAGCGACGCCGCGCCTGAACGGGCGAGAAGTCGGCCGGGCCAGACGCTGGTCCGGGTCGGGGGACCCGTGACCGCGGGCGAGGTCGCGGCGTTTCTGGAACAGCACCCCGAATTCTTCGCCGAGCACCCGGGCCTCTTGGATTCTTTGAGCGCGCCGTCGCCCGAAAACGAGGGCGGTGTCGACAACCTGCAACACTTCCTGGTCGAGCGCCTGCGCCAGCAACTGTCGGAGGCGCGTCACGCCCATGACAGCCTCATCGCCATTGGACGGGCCAACCTGACGATACAGGCGCGGGTAAACCGGGCGGTTCTTGCCCTCCTTTCCGCCCGCTCCTTCGAACAATTGATCGAGTTGGTGGCCACCGATCTGGCCATAATCCTCGATCTCGACGCCGTCGCCCTGGGCGTGGAACAGGGAGTGGACGAACTGCCGCCCGTGCGCCTGGACGGGCTGGTGCAGCTCGAATCGGGAACCGTCGACGAGTTGATCGGGCGGGGCCGCACGGTAACCCTGGTGGACCGCACCGAAGGCCAGACTGCCCTGTTCGGCGCGGCGGCCAGCCTGATCTCGTCGCGGGCCCTGATCCGGCTGCAGGTCAGTCGCAAGACCCCGCCGGCCCTGCTGGCGTTGGGATCGCGGCGCGCCAAGCAGTTCCATGAAGGCCAGCGAACCGAGCTCCTGACCTTCCTTGCACGGACCTTGGAGCGTAGCATCCGGGCATGGCTCAATCTTCCCGGGTGACGGACAGGACAGCCGGCCGCCAGGCCACTGTGTCCGACCCGCCATCTTCTTTGGATGATCGCCTGACCCGTGGGTTGGGCAATGCCCTGACCGATTGGCGGCGCTGGCTCGCCACGGAACGCCGCGCCTCGCACCACACGGTTGCGGCCTATGAGCGGGACCTCGGCGACTTCTTGTCTTTCGTTTCCGGGCATCTGGGCGACCGCCTCGGCCTCGGCGACTTGGGCGCCCTGAAGGCCAGCGACTTTCGCGCCTGGCTGGCCGCGCGCGCCGGCCGTGGCTTGCAGGCAAGTTCGACCGCGCGGGCGCTCTCGGTTGTGCGCGGCTTCTTCCGCTGGCTGGAAAAGCGCGGCTTCGCCGAGAATCCCGCCGTGGGCGCCATCCGCACGCCGAAGGTTCCCCGCTCGGTCCCGCGCGCGCTCACCCAGGAGGAGGCGAGGGAGGTCCTGGACCTGGTCGAGGTTCTCGATGATCGCGCCTGGGTCAACAAGCGGGACACGGCGGTCTGTCTGCTGCTCTACGGCTGCGGCCTGCGCCTGGGCGAAGCCCTCGGCCTGCGCCGGCGCGACGCGCCAACGGCCGGCCAGGACAGCTTGCTCATCACCGGCAAGGGCCAGAAGCAAAGGATCGTGCCCCTATTGCCGCCGGTCGTCGCGGCCATCGATGACTACCTCGCCGCCTGTCCGCATCCGCTGCCGGGCGACGGCCCTCTATTCGCCGGTATTCGTGGCGGCGCCCTGGGCCCGCGCCAGGTGCAGCAGCGCCTGGCCGAACTGCGCCGCCTGCTGGGCCTGCCTGAATCGGCGACGCCGCATGCGCTGCGGCACAGCTTCGCCACCCATCTGTTGGCCGGCGGCGGCGATCTGCGGGCGATCCAGGAATTGCTGGGGCACGCCTCGCTGTCGACCACCCAGCGTTACACCGACGTCGACACGGCGGGCCTGCTGGCGGTCTACCGCAAAGCGCACCCCCGGGCCGGAAACTAACCCCTAATACCAACCTGCATTGAGTGAAACGCATTGCAGGTTGGCAAGCGCGACGGCGCGCCCGAGCCTTTGCGAAGAAAGCCTGCGTGGCGATTGAACGCACTACAAACTGCGCAAACTGCGGTGAGTCTTGCTCATCGCAGTTTGGTATAAGGGTTACCACGCGACTGCCGCCCGAGGACCAGGATCGCGACGGGCCCAAGCGCGACCGCGAGGCCGCAGGAGAGGAAGGCGAGTCCCCAGGAGAGGGCGCTGTCGCCGCCGCCCGCCAGATCGAGCACGCCGCCGAAAGCGATCGGTCCAACGAAGGCGCCGGAAAAGCCGATGAAGGAGTGGACCGCCATGGTTGCACCCCGCCCCCCTGGCGCGGCATGGGCCAACACGCCGGCGGTGATCGATGCCGAGTCCGCGGTCACCGTGACGCCATAGATCAGGCAGACCACGACAAGAAGCGGGACCGGCAGGGGCGTCAGGAAACCAAGCAGCGAAGCCAGCAGCGCCGAGCTCGTCATGACGGTGATGACCACGCCGCGGCGGCCGAACCGGCGGGTCATCTCGTTGGCCAGGATGCTGGACGGCAGTCCGATCAGGTTCACCACGGCCGCGATCACGGTGGCGCTCCACAGGGCGCCGAGGGCGTCGGCGCTGTGCTGGGCCTGGGCGAACACCAGAAAGGCCACAAGCCAGGATCTCAGCGCGAACAGCTCCCAATTATGGGCGCAATAGGCGAGCACGTAAGCCATCGCCCGGCGATTGACCAGGACCGGCCGAAAATCCAGCAGAAAGCGGGTCGGGGGCGCCAGATGATGCGGCGCGCTTGCCGGCACCAGGCACCACACCAGCCCCATGGCCAACGCCGGACCCACGCCCGACAGCACGAAGGCCCAACGCCAACCGAGCCAGATGTCGATCTCGCCGGCCAGGAGAAACGAGAGACTCGAGCCGATCGAGAAGCTGGCGGTGTAGAAGGCGACGCCGCGGTTCTGCTGCGCGGGCCCGAGGTGGTCGGTGAGCGCCTTGAGACCGGGCATGTAGGTGCCGGCGAGCCCTAAACCCGCCAGGGCACGGAACCAGGTGGCCGTCCAGAAACCCTCGGCCACCCAACCGAACCCGATCGCCGACACCGCGGTCAGGAACGCGGAGAAAGCATAGACCCGACGCGGGTCGACCCGGTCGGTGAGCGCGACCAGGACCGGCACGCCCAGCATGTAAGCGGCGAAGTAGACGCCGTTGATCCAGCCGGCTTCGGTGTTGCTGAGACCCCACTCCGCAATGAAACCGGGCAACAGGCCCGGGAAAGTGCCGAAGCCCGTCATACTCAGCACATGGGCGAGGCACAGCAGCATGACAAGTCGCCGCGCGCTCATCTAGCTTCTGCACCTACAGGGGTTGTGGCTTCGGCGCACACCAGCCTCGCCGGGAGTTGCGGACTCACATGTGAATGGGACGGCCGTCGACGGCCAGCGCGGCTTCCTTCACCGCCTCGCCCATGCCAGCACGGCTTCGGCCAGGAGGTCGCCGGCCAACGGCCCGACGATATGGACGCCGAGCACGCGGTCGCTGCGCTTGTCGGCCAGGACCTTCACCAGCCCGTCGGACTCGCCCATGGTGCGTGCCCGGCTGTTGGCGGCGAAGGGGAACTTGCCGACCCGGTACTCGACCCCGGCCTCCTTGAGCTGTTCCTCCGTCTTGCCGACGCCGGCCACCTCGGGCCAAGTGTAGACCACGCCTGGCACCAGATTGTAATCGATATGGCCGGATTGGCCGGCCAACATCTCGACGCAGATCATGCCCTCGTCCTCTGCCTTGTGGGCCAACATGGGACCGGGCACGCAGTCGCCGATGGCGTAGACGCCCGGCACCGATGTCTGGAATCGATCGTCGACCTGGATCACGCCGCGGTTGTCGATCTCGACGCCAAGTGCCTCCAGCCCCAGGCCCTCGGTGTAGGGCCGCCGGCCGATGGAGACCAGCACGATGTCCGCCTTCACCGTCTCGGCGTCGCCGCCCTTCACCGGCTCGACCGTCAGGCTCACGCTGGTCTTCGTGCTTTTGGCCGCCGTCACCTTGTGGCCCAGCTTGAAGGCCAGTCCCTGCTTGGCGAGGATGCGTTGGGTCTGCTTGCAGATCTCGCCGTCCATGCCCGGCAGGATGCGGTCGAGGAACTCGATCATCGTGACCTTGGCGCCGAGCCGCGACCAGACCGAGCCGAGCTCGAGGCCGATCACGCCGGCGCCGATCACCACCATTTCCTTCGGCACCTTGGCGAGCGCCAGGGCGCCGGTCGAGGAGACGATGCGCTGCTCGTCGACCTCGACCCCCGGCAGGGGCGTCGAATCCGAACCGGTGGCGATCAGAATGTGCTTGGCGGCCAGCGTCTCTTCGCCGCCGCCGTTGAGCGCGACCTTCACCTCGCCCGCCTTGGGGATGCTGCCGCTGCCGACCAGGTAGGTCACCTTGTTCTTCTTGAACAGGAACTCGACGCCCTTGGTCAGGTCGACCACGACCTTGTCCTTGCGGCCCATCATGGTGTCGAGGTCGAGGCTCACCTTGGAGAACTTGATGCCCTGTTCGGCCAGATGGTGCTGCGCCTCGGCGAAGCGCTCCGAGGAATGCAGCAGCGCCTTGGAGGGAATGCAGCCGACATTGAGGCAAGTGCCGCCCAACGAGCCGCGCTTTTCGACGCAGGCCGTCTTCATGCCCAGTTGCGCCGCCCGTATGGCGGCCACGTAGCCGCCCGGCCCGCCGCCGATAATCACCAAGTCGTAGCCGTTGCCGCTCATCGTCCCCTCATATCCTCAAGGTCCAATTGTAAAGGCGCCCCGCCCAAGCAGCCCCGCCGGGCGGTCAAATATCCAACAGCAGGCGTTCCGGGTCCTCGATGAAGTCCTTCACCCGCACCAAGAAAGTGACCGCCTCGCGCCCGTCGATGACCCGGTGATCGTAGCTCAGCGCCAGATACATCATCGGGCGCAGCTTGATCTCGCCGTCGACCGCCATCGGCCGCTGCTGGATCTTGTGCAGGCCGAGGATGCCCGACTGGGGCATGTTGAGGATCGGCGTCGACAAGAGCGAGCCGAACACACCGCCGTTGGTGATGGTGAAAGTGCCGCCGGTCATCTCGTCGAGGCCCAGCTTGCCCTCGCGCGCCCGGGTGGCGAGGTCCACCAGCGCACTCTCGATCTCGGCGAAGCTTTTCTTGTCGCAGTCGCGGATCACCGGAACCATGAGGCCGCTCGGCGCCGAAACCGCCATGCCGACATCGTAGTAGTGCTTGTAGACGATCTCGTCGCCGTCGATCTCTGCATTGACCGCCGGCATTTCCTTCAAGGCGGCGACCACCGCCTTGGTGAAGAAGGACGTAAAGCCGAGGCGGACGCCGTGCTTCTTCTCGAAGCTGTCCCGGTACTGGGCGCGTAGGGCCATGACCGCGCTCATGTCGGCCTCGTTGAAGGTGGTGAGCATGGCCGCCGTGTTCTGCGCCTCTTTCAGACGCCGCGCGATGGTCTGGCGCAGCTTGGGCATGCGCACCCGTTCTTCGCGGGCCGCCTCCGACGCCGCCGGCGCCGAAGCTGCGGTAACCGGCGCCGCTGCGGGGCGAGGGGCGAGCACGGGCGTCGGGGTCGACGGAATCGCCGCGGCCTTGCCCGCCATGAAGTCGATCACGTCTTCCTTGGTGAGCCGCCCGTTCGGTCCCGTCGCCGGAATGAGCGAGGGATCGAGGTTCTGGTCGGAGACCAGCTTGCGGACAGCCGGGGACAGCGGCTGTGTGGTCGGCGCCGGCGCGCCGATGAAGGCTAGAAGGTCGGCCTTGGAAATACGCTCACCAGCCGCGCTGCGCCCGACCGCCGCCGGATCCAGTCCGTCGCCGGATGCGGGTGCCGCTGCGGGTTCTGGCGGCGCAGCTTCGGCCGGCGCCGCCGGTTCCGGCGCTGGTGCAGGTAGTGCAGATGCCGCAGCCGCTGCCACGGGTGCGGCGCCGGTAGCCACCATCCCGAGCACCGCGCCGACTTCCACGGTGGCGCCCTCCTCGGCCAGGATTTTCTCCAGCACCCCGGCCGCCGGTGCGTTGACCTCGAGGGTCACCTTGTCGGTTTCGACCTCCACCACCGGCTCGTCTTGGGCGACGGCATCGCCGGGCTGCTTCAGCCATTGCGCGACCATTCCTTCGGTCACTGATTCGCCCATGACCGGCACCAGGATTTCGACCGTTGCGCCGCCGGGCGCCGCCGCTGGTGCTGCCGGTGCTGCCGGTGCGGCTTGTGCGGCGGGTTCCAGGGCAGGTTCTGGCACAGATTCGGTTGCGGCCGCCGCTTTGGCAACGCCGTCCGGATCGATGCGGCCAAGCAGCGCGCCGACCTCGACGTTGTCGCCTTCGTCCGCCAGGATCTCCGCCAGCACCCCGGCTTCGCGGGCGTTGACTTCGAGGGTGACCTTGTCCGTCTCCAGCTCGACGAGCGGTTCATCCAGGGCGACGGCCTCGCCCGGCTTCTTGAGCCACTGGGCGATCGTCGCCTCGGTCACCGATTCCCCGAGTGTGGGAACCACGATATCCGTCGCCATATCCTGTCCCTGTCCTGTCCCTCGACTTCCACCCTCGCCGGCCGCCAGCGAGACATGTCGGCGGCGGTAATCGCTTGTATTACCCTTGCTTCGCCGCCTTCGGCATTTTGCCCTGGCGCGCCTCGTAGGCTTCCTTGCGGGCCTGAGTTCGGCTCAGCGCCTTCTTGCCGACCTCGAAGGACTCGTTCAAGAGCGCCTGCTGCTGGGCCACGTGATGCGCGTGCAGGCCCGTGGCCGGCGAGGCCGCCGACGGCCGGCCGGCATAACGCGGCCGCGGGTGCTTGCAGCCAATATCCTCCGCAACCTCCTCGATGAAGGTGCTGGCGAACGGCCAGGCTCCCATGTTCCGCGGCTCTTCCTGGCACCACACCAGATGGCAATGCTTGTAGGGCTCGAGCTCCTGCGCCAAGGCATCCGCGGGGAAGGGGTAGATCTGCTCGAGGCGCAGGAAGTGGACGTCGGTGACGCCGCGCTTCTCGCGTTCTTCCAACAGGTCGTAGTAAACCTTGCCGCTGCACAGGACGACCTGCTTGGCGTCCTTCTTGTCGCTCGGAATCTCATCGCAATAGAGCACGCGGTGGAAGGTCCAATCCGGCTCGAACCAATGAAGATCCGAGACCACACGCTTGTGCCGCAACAGCGACTTCGGCGACATGACGATCAGCGGCTTGCGGAAACTCCGGTGGATTTGCCGGCGCAGCACATGGAAGTAATTGGCCGGCGACGTGCAATTGACGATCTGCATGTTGTCCTCGGCACAGAGCTGCAGATAGCGCTCCAGCCGGGCCGAGGAATGCTCCGGTCCCTGGCCTTCGAAGCCGTGCGGCAGCAACATGACAAGCCCCGACATGCGCAGCCACTTGGCCTCGCCCGACGCGATGAACTGGTCGATGATGATCTGGCAACCGTTGGAAAAGTCGCCGAACTGCGCCTCCCAAAGCACAAGTGCCCGCGGCTCGGCCAGCGAATAGCCGTATTCGAAGCCCAGCACCGCCAACTCGCTGAGCGGACTGTCGATGATCTCGATCTTCGCCTGATCCTCGCGGATGTAGTTGAGCATCGTGTGGCGGGCCTCGTTCTCCTGATCGATCAGGCTGGCGTGACGGTGCGAGAAGGTGCCGCGGTTGGTGTCCTGGCCCGACAGGCGGACCGGCGCGCCCTCCACCAGCAGGGTCCCGAAGGCCAAGGCCTCCGCGGTCGCCCAGTCTATGCCCTTGCCGCTCTCCAGCGCCTTGCGCTTGGCATCCAGCTGGCGGACGATCTTGCGGTTGACACTGAAGCCCTCCGGCGCCGAGGTGAGCGCGGCGCCCACTTCCAGGAGGACCTCTTTCGGGACACCGGTCTCGCCACGCCGGGCGCCGTAACCCTTGACGTTTTCCATCCCGGCCCAGGCGCCCTCCAGCCAGTCGGCCTTGTTCGGCTTGTACGAGTCTGCAGCCTGGAACTCGTTCTCCAGCAGCTCGAACTTCTTGGCGACGAGCTGCTCACCGGCATCCTTGGCGATGACGCCCTCAGCGGCCAATTTTTCGGCGTAGATCTGCCGGGTCGTCGGTTGCTTGGCGATCTTCTTGTACATCAGCGGCTGCGTGAAGAGGGGCTCGTCGCCCTCGTTATGACCAAACCGCCGATAGCAGAACATGTCGACGACGACATCTTTCTTGAAGGTCTGCCGGAATTCGATGGCGATGCGCGCGACATGCGCCGTCGCCTCCGGATCGTCGCCGTTCACATGGAAGATCGGTGCCTGGATCATCTTCGCCACCTCGGAGCAATAAGGCCCCGAGCGCGAGTTCACCGGATTGGTCGTGAAGCCGATCTGGTTGTTGACGATGAAGTGGATGGTGCCGCCGATCCGGTAGCCCTTGAGTTCCGACAGGTCCAGCGTCTCCGCCACCAGGCCCTGGCCGGCGAAAGCCGCATCGCCGTGCAGCAGCAGCGCCATGACCTGGGTGCGGTTATCGTCGCCGCGTTGCACCTGCTTGGCACGGACCTTGCCGACCACCACCGGGTCGACCGCTTCCAGATGCGAGGGATTGGCGGTAAGCGAGAGATGTACTTCGTTGCCGCCGAAGTCCCGATCGGAGGAGGTGCCCAGGTGGTACTTCACGTCACCCGAGCCGCCGACGTCTTCGGGATGGGCGGCGCCGCCCTGGAATTCGGAGAAGATCGCGGCGAAGGGCTTGCCCATGATGTGCGCCAGCAGGTTGAGCCGGCCGCGGTGCGGCATGCCGATGACGACCTCTTCGAGGCCCAATTCGCTGCCGCGACGCAGGATCTCCTCGAGCGCCGGCACCGTCGATTCCGCGCCGTCCAGACCGAACCGCTTGGTGCCGGTGTATTTCTTGTCGAGAAAGCGCTCGAAGGATTCGGCGTCTGTCAACTGGTGCAGGAGCGCCCGCTTCTCATCCGCCGAGAAGTTCGTCCGGTTGCCGCTGGTCTCGATGCGCTCCTGGATCCAGGCCTTCTGGGCGGGATCCTGGATGTGCATGAATTCGACGCCGACCTGGGTGCAATAGGTGGCGCGCACGGCGCGGATGATTTCGCCGAGGGTCGCCGTCTCGTAGCCGAGCACGCCGTTGATGAAAATCGGCCGGTTCATGTCGGCCTCGCCGAACCCGTAGGTCAGCGGATCGAGCTCCGGATGGGTGACCTTGGGCGCCAGGCCGAGGGGGTCGAGATAGGCTTCCAGGTGGCCGCGCACCCGATAGGCGCGAATCAGCATGAGCGCGCGGATGGAATCGAGCGTGGCGATGCGGATATCTTCGGCGCTCAGGGCCCGGTCGCCGGCGACGCCCTGTGCGACCGCGTCCACGTTGCCGTCCACCGCGCCGTTGCCGCCGTCGACGGTGACGCCGTGGACTGCGAGGCCGGCGAGACCCGCCATGAAGCTGCGCGCGTCCTCGTCCAGGTCGGCGAACAAGCCCTGCCAGGCGGCATCTACGCTGTCCGGAGACTCGACAAAGCGCCGATAGAGTTGCGCGACGGCCTCGGCGTTGGCGCCTAGGCCGGAAGTATCGCTCGCCATTGACTGTTCCGACGGCTGTTCCGACATCTGCTGTTCAAGCGCGTCCGAAGGCCTCCGGGTGCGCCCCTCCTTAGTTGATCTTGCGGCCGCGCTATCCCTCAGCCGCCCATTGCCTTGACCATCGCCCGGCCAATGCCGGCCGGTGAATCCGCGACTTCCACGCCGGCCGACTTGAGCGCTTCGATCTTGTCCTCGGCGGTGCCCTTACCGCCGGAGATGATCGCGCCGGCGTGGCCCATGCGGCGTCCCGGCGGGGCCGTGAGCCCGGCGATGAAACTCGCCATCGGCTTCTTGGACTTCGCGGCCGCATAGAATTCCGCCGCCTCCTCCTCGGCCGTTCCACCGATCTCGCCGATCATGATGATGCCCTCGGTTTCCGGGTCGCCGAGGAAAAGATCCAGGCAATCGATGAAGTTGGTGCCGTTGACCGGATCGCCGCCGATCCCGATGCAGGTGGACTGGCCAAGCTGCGTTGCCGTCGTCTGAGCGACCGCCTCGTAGGTCAAGGTGCCCGAACGCGAAACGATGCCGATCTTGCCGCGGCGGTGAATATGTCCCGGCATGATGCCGATCTTGCATTCGTCGGGCGTGATGATGCCCGGACAGTTGGGGCCGATGAGGCGCGTGGCGGAATCGGCGAGGGCGCGCTTGACCCTGACCATGTCGAGCACCGGGATGCCCTCGGTGATGCAGACCACCAGCGCGACGCCGGCGTCGATCGCCTCGAGGATCGCATCGGCCGCGAAGGGCGGCGGCACGTAGATTGCGCTCGCATCCGCGCCGGTCTCGCTTACCGCCTCGCCAACCGTGTCAAACACCGGCAGGTCAAGGTGCGTGGTGCCGCCCTTGCCGGGGGTAACGCCGCCGACCACCAGCGTACCGTAGGCCACCGCCTGCTCGGAATGGAAGGTGCCCTGGGCGCCGGTGAAGCCCTGGCAGATGACCTTCGTGTCTTTGTTGATCAGGACCGCCATCACGCCGCCTCCTTCACCGCCTTGACCACCTTTTCGGCAGCGTCATCCAAGTCGTCGGCCGACTGGATCGTCAAGCCCGACTCGGCCAGAATCTTCCTGCCCAACTCCACGTTGGTGCCTTCCAGGCGGACCACCAGGGGCACCGTCAAGCTAACCTCCCGGGCCGCCGCGACCACGCCCTCGGCGATCACGTCACAGCGCATGATGCCGCCGAAAATGTTGACCAGGATGCCCTGCACGTTGGGGTCGGCGAGGATGATCTTGAAGGCTACGGTGACCCGATCCTTGGTCGCGCCGCCGCCGACGTCGAGAAAGTTGGCGGGCTCGCCACCGTAGAGCTTAATGATGTCCATGGTGGACATGGCGAGGCCGGCGCCGTTGACCATACAGCCGATGGACCCGTCGAGCTTGATGTAGTTGAGCTCGTGGCGGGCCGCTTCCAGTTCCTGCGGGTCTTCCTCGTCCTCGTCGCGCAGTTCCGCGACGTCCTTGTGGCGGAACAGGGCGTTGTCGTCGAAGTTCATCTTGGCGTCGAGCGCAAGCACTTGGCCGTCGCCCGTCACTACCAGCGGGTTGATCTCGACGATCGAGGCGTCGAGCGCGTTCATCGCCTCGTACATGGCCATGAGGAGCTTGACCGCGGAGCCGACCTCCTTGCCCTTGAGACCGAGACCGAAGGCGATCTTGCGGCCGTGAAAAGCCATCAGGCCTAGGGTCGGGTCGATCGGCATCTTGATGATCTTCTCCGGCGTGCGGGCCGCGACCTCCTCGATGTCCATCCCGCCCTCCGCGGAGGCCATGACGGTGATGCGGCTCGAGGCCCGGTCGACCAGCATGCCGAGATAGAGCTCGCGCGCGATGTCGCACCCCTCTTCGACATAGAGGCGCTTCACCTCCTTGCCGGCCGCGCCGGTTTGCTTGGTCACCAGGACATGGCCCAGCATCTTGCGGGCATTCTCTTTGACCTCTGCGAGCGACTTGCAGAGGCGCACGCCGCCGGCTCCGTCGGGATCGTCCTGAAAGCGCCCGGCGCCGCGGCCGCCGGCATGAATCTGCGATTTGACCACCCAAATGGAGCCACCGAGATCGCGCGCCGCGTTCTCCGCCTCCTCGGGCGTGAAGGCGACCGCGCCGCGCGGCACGCTTACGCCGAACTTGGCGAGCAGGCTCTTGGCTTGATACTCGTGAATGTTCATCGGCCCTCACTACCCCTTAGTTGCCTGCACCCCTTTGCCGTCGCAGCCCGGCGTTCCTTGGTATAAGGCCCTCCCTCGATCCAGCGGCCTAGCGGGAGCGTGCCCTCTTGGGCTTGCCGCCAGCCTGCTTCCTTTGCAGCCGCTTGCAGGCGTCGATCAGGCTCCGCACGGCAACCACCGATTGGTTGAACATCTTTTGCTCGCGTTTGCTGAGACTGAGCTCGACCACGCGCTCCACGCCGCCGGCGCCGAGCACCACGGGAACGCCGACATAGATGCCCTTGACCCCGTATTGCCCGTTCAAATAGGCGGCACAGGGCAGCACGCGTTTCTTGTCCTTCAGGTAGGATTCCGCCATGGCGATGGCCGAGGCCGCGGGCGCGTAGAAGGCCGAACCGGTGCCCAGCAGCCCGACGATCTCCGACCCGCCGTCGCGGGTGCGCTGGATGATCTCCTTGAGGCGCTGATCCGTGAGCCAGCCGAGCTTGACGAGGTCGGGCAGGGGAATACCGGCGACGGTGGAATAGCGCGGCATGGGCACCATGCTGTCGCCATGCCCGCCGAGCACGAAGGCGCTGACGTCCTCCACCGAAACACCGACCTCCTCGGCGATAAAATGGCGGAAGCGCGCCGAATCGAGCATGCCGGCCATGCCGACGACCTGGTTTGTGGGAAGCCCGCTGGCCTGCTGCAGGACCCAGACCATGGCGTCGAGCGGATTTGTGATGCAGATGACGAAGGCCTTGGGTGCGTAGCGCTTGATGCCGGCCCCCACCTGACGCATGACGCCGCTGTTTATTCCCAGCAGGTCGTCGCGGCTCATCCCCGGCTTGCGCGGAATACCCGCCGTCACGATGACGACATCGGCACCCTTGATCGCGCTGTAGCTGTTGGTCCCGGCTATCTTGGCATCGAAGCCTTCGACGGGTCCGGACTGGGCGAGATCGAGGGCCTTGCCCTGGGGCACCCCCTTGACGATATCGAACAGCACCAAATCACCGAGGTCCTTGAGACCCGTGAGCAGTGCGAGCGTGCCGCCGATGTTGCCGGCACCGATCAATGCAATCTTGTTGCGCGCCATCCAGAGCTTCCCCGGTCCGCTGTGTCCGCTGTCCCTCCGGGTTGGGATCCTCCCCACAGGCCTCCCCGTAGTACTCCCCATGGGCCTCCCCATGGACCTCCCGAGTGCCCAACCCCTTTGAACCGCAACACTAACCAGAGCGACCGGAGATTGCGAGCCCGAATGGCGAGTTTCCTCTCGCCCCGCCGGAGCAGATCTATCCCGCCTTCAGGTCACATGGGTCATGTCACAGGGCCCATGTCACATGGGTCATGTCACATGGGTTAGGGCGAGGTACTCGGGCGAACGCATTTCCAGGAGGCGGCTGACCGTGCGCTGGAACTCGAAGCTGCCGTCGCCGTCGGGATAGATCTGCTCCGGCGGCGCGTCAGCGGCGATCACCAGTGTCACCTTGTGCTCGTAAAGGGCGTCGACCAGCAGCATGAAGCGGCGCGCCTCGTTCCGCAGTTCGGCGCTCAGCTTCGGCACGCCCTCGAGGACCAGGGTGTGATAGTGGCGCGCGACCGCCAGATAGTCGTTGGCGGCCAACGGCTGGGCGCAGAGGTCGGCAAAGGAAAACCGTGCCACCCCGCGGGCGGCGAGCGGCACCGGCAGGCACCGTCCCTTGACCGTCAGCTCATCGGGCTCGGGGCAGGCGCCGTCGGTCAGCTCGGCGAAGATACGGTCGAGCGATTGGCTCGCACCCAGCCCGAGCGGCGCGTGATAAAGCGAGACGTCCAGCAGATTGCGGCGCCGGTAGTCGCGCCCGGAATCCAATTGCAGGAGGTCGAGCCGCACTTTCAGCAAGTCGATGAACGGCAGGAAGCGCTCGCGCTGGAGCCCGCCGATATAAAGATCGTCGGGCGGCCAGTTCGAGGTCGCCACGACCACAACGCCCTTCTCGAACAGGGTCTCGAACAGCCGGCCGAGGATCATCGCGTCGGCGATATTGACGACATGGAATTCGTCGAAACAGAGCAGCCAGGCTTCCTCGGCGATGACGGCTCCCAATTCCGGCAGGGGGTCGGCCTGGGTGCCCTTGGTGCGCTTGCGCCAATCGTGCAGCCGGTCGTGCACCTCGGCCATGAAGGCGTGGAAATGGACCCGCCGCTTGGCCTCGACCGGCGCCTCCGCGAAGAACAGATCCATCAGCATGGACTTGCCGGTGCCGACGCCGCCGTAGAGGTAGAGCCCTTGCGGCGGCTCGGCACGGCGGCGGGCCAGCCCCAAGCGTGCCTTCCAGCCGCTTAGTCCGCTCTGCGGGTCGTAGTGCTTCAGCGCATTGTGCACGCTCTGCAGCTTCTCCGCCGCCAACTCCTGGCCCGGATCGGGCTCCAGCTCGCCGGCGCGGCAGCGTTGACGATACGCGAAGACGGGACCCTCGCTCATGAAGCGCCGTACCCCACCCTCGCCGGCGCGCTCACCGTCCTCACCGTCCGCCGGCCACTCGCAGGACGGCGCCGGTGGTGAAGGAGGCGGCCGGCGACAACAGCCAAAGAATCGGCTCGGCGATCTCCTCCGGCGCGGCGGCGCGGCCGAGCGGCTCCTTCGGGGCCTCTTCCTCCAGCCGGCGCGGCATGCCCGAGTCGGCATGGATGCGAGTATCGACGAAACCGGGCGCGACCGCGTTCACGCGAATGCTCTCCCGGGCGACTTCCTTGGCGAGGCCCAGGGTGAAGCTGTCGACCGCGCCCTTGGCGCCGGCATACCAGACATAGGCGCCCGGGCTGCCGAGAGAGGCGGCGCCCGAAGACAGGTTCACGATCGCACCGCCGGCGCCGCCGTGGCGGGTCGACATACGCCGGACCGCCTCGCGGCAGCACCAGATGGTGCCGAGATAGTTGACCTCGACCACGCGGCGGATGTCCTTCGCCGAGACCGCATCGAGGCGGCCGGTCGGCCCGGAGAAGCCGGCATTGTTGACCAGTGCGGCGACGGGCCCGAGGGCCGCTTGCACCGCGTCGAACAACCCCGCCACCTGCCCCTCGTCGGAGACGTCCGCCTGCACGGCGGCGGCGCGGCCGCCCCGGGCTTCGATTTCGGCCGCAATGGCCTCGGCCCCCGCCTGGTCACGGCGGTAGTTGACCGCGACCGCATAACCGCGCGCGGCGCCCAGGCGCGCCGTGGCGGCGCCGATGCCCCGGCTGGCGCCGGTCACGATCAGGACCTGTTCCATGGGCCGCTCCGCTCCCCCGGGCTCGACGGTAACTCAGGTCCAGATTAAGGCGCGGCCCCGCCCAGGCAAGGCCCCTCAGCAAGACCGCCAGGGATCACGGCGTCGGGCCGTCGCCAGCGGGTGCGAAGGCCTGTTCCATCTCGCGGCGCACGCCGAGCGCCGCGTCCCCGGGATCGATGCGCACGTCCGCGAAGGTCACGATTGATCCGGCCGCCACCGGGCGCTCCAGCCTCAAGCCATGGGCGAGACCGATCGGCAGGGCGCCGGCGGCGAGACTGTCGGTTGCCGGCATGAGGCGGCCCCAGACCGTAAATCCGCCCTCGCCGTCGAGCACGTCGCCGGCCGCCAGATCGCGCTTGGCCACCGCCGCCACATCGCCCCGGAAGCCGGTCGGGGCACCGGTCGGCTCGCCGCGCAAGGCGACGCTCAAGACCGAGATCGGCAGCTCCAGCCCGATCAGGTGATAGGGCTTGTACATGGCGGCATAGCCGGCCGCCGGATCGCCGCTCAGCCCGTACTCGAAGAAACAGCGCGCCGTATAGTCGCCCGGCGCGGCGACCACCACATAGACGCCCCAGCGCAGGTCGCGGAGAACCGCGCCGCCGTCGCGCTCGAGCGAGGACACCACCTCGACCTGGCCCTTGTGATGCAAGACGCCGCCGTCTGCGCGGGGGCGCAAGGTGTTGGCCAAATCGTCGGCCCCGCAGGGCGGGAAGGCGAGACCGTCGGGCGCCGGGGTCAGGCCCGTCGCATTGGCGACCGCGGCCATCTCGATCGCCGACTTGGTGCCGTCCAGGAAGGAATTGAACATGCGCGGGTTCATGCCGCCGTCCGCGGCTTGGTCCGGACTCAGGCCGTAGTGGCCCCAGACCGTCTCCGGCGTCGAGGCGTGGTAGGCCGGCAGATACTTGGTGCCCTTGCCGGCGGCGACCACCTCCAGGCCGCTGGCCCGCGCCCAATCCACCAGCTCGCAGATCAGCGCCGGTTGGTCGCCATAGGCGAGCGAGTAGACCAGCCCCGCCCGTTCGGCCTCGCGGGCGAGCAGCGGGCCCGCCAGGGCGTCGGCCTCGACGTTGACCATGACCAGGTGTTTGCCCGCCGCGCGGCAGGCCCGGGCATGGCGGATGCCGGCCGCGGGAACGCCCGTCGCCTCGATGACCACTTCGACGTCGTCGGACCGGATGACGGCCTCGGCGTCTTCGGTGAAACGGACGGCCTCGAGCGCCTCCGCCGGCCAACCGGTCCGCAGCACGGTCTCGCGCGCGGCCTCGACGCGAAGATCGGCGACCGCCGCCACCCGCAGGCCGTCGCAATGGCGCGCCTGGGCAAGGAACATGGCGCCGAACTTGCCGGCGCCAATCAGGCCCACGGTGATCGGCCGCCCCTCGGCGGCGCGCTGACGGGCCAAGCGGTGCAGGTTCATCGCCGGCGCTCCCGAAACCCAAAGCGACGCCACCGCTGGCGAGCGCCGCCGGCCGCGGCTATGCTACGCGCGATCCCGGATGGGACGACGAAGCTCGAGACGGAGGCCCGCATGAACGAAGACCAATTCAACATGGAGATTCGCAAATTCCTCAAGAAGGTGGGCGTCACCTCCCAGCGCGAGATCGAGCGCGTGGTCACGGAGGGGATCGCCAGCGGCCAGCTTAAGGGCAACGAGACCCTCAAGGCACGAGTGACGCTCAGCATCGAGAGCCTCGACCTCACCCACGAGATCGACGGCGACATCTCTTTGGAGCGATCCTAACCGCTTTGGCTGGGCGGTAAAGCCGGACGCGACGGCCGAGCCGCTGGCTCTAGTGGGGCATTACTGGGGCATGACCGGCGTGGCGAAAGGCTGGCCGTTCAGCAGCGTCTGGCCATCGGGCGTGAGCTGCAGGCTGTAACGGTCGACCGCCTGGCCTTGGCCGTTGGTCTCGCGCTGCGCCAGGATCCTCATCCAGTTGGCCATGCCGAGCGCGCCGAAGGCATCCTGATTGCCCGCGTTGACCTCCGCCTCGAGCAGGACGATCACGTCATCGAGGCCGGTGATCGCCACATCCATGGCGCCGGTTACGCCTAGCGGGGAGGTCGGGTCGACGTCGAACGTGCCTTCGGCCGTCATCGACGACACCTCGGACTCGATCAGAAAGTGCGGCAGCTTGAGCTGCGTCCCGGCCTCGGTGAGGGCAGGCAGGACCTCACCCATCAGCATGAACATCATAATCTGGTTCATGGCGGCGGGGTCCTGTCCCTCTTGGCCACCCTGCATGAGGGCGAAAGACAGGGTCCGCAACACGGACTGCCAGATGCGGTCGGCCGGCAGGCGCTCGAGCGCCGCGACCAGGCCCATATTGCGCGGCGCCAGAGCGCCTATCGGCCCGGCCTCCGCTCTCAGGCTCTCGCCCATATCCAAATTTTCGTGCTTCAGCCCGAGACGGACCTCGGCCAGCGCCTGATCGAAACCGCTGGCGGCGAAATCCAACTCCCCCCTGTCGAGGCTGAACAGGGTCTGGCCGGCCGCGTCGGTCGCGCGCACATCCGAGACCGCAAAGCGCTCGGCGAAGCTGCCCGGCAGTACGTTGAGCCCCGACATGCGCTGTATGAAGGCGGCCAAGTCGGTCTCGCTGGGTCCCCCTTGGCGGGTCGCCAGGGCCTGGTACTCCTTGGTGAGCTGTGCGTAGGCCTCGAGATCCATGCCGGTCACCCCGGTTTCGACCTCGATCTCGGCGATTTCGAACGTGCCCTCGCCGGGAATCTCGGCACGAAGGGCCGTGGCGCGGCCCTTGGCTTGCTGATCGGTGCGGCCGTCGGTTCCTTGCTCGGCCCGGCTGATGCCGCCAAGACGTTCCATCGCAAGGGTAAATGTGCCGTCCGCCAGGCCGAACCGCAGATCGGTGACCAGCAGGTCCAGTTCGAGAAAGTTGGACAGCGCGCCGACCCAGACGCCGTCGAAGCGCTCGAGCTCGTAGGCCAGCAAGGCGAATTGATTTCCCTCGGCGTCATAGACCGGCACACTCGCCGGCAGGGCGAGATCGGTGACGCGATAGTGGCCGGATTCGGTCTCTTGCACGGAAAAGGCAAGATCGCCCAAATCCACCCAGTATCCCAGCTCGCCGCCCTGGCTGGTCAAGCCGGTGATCTCCACCCGGTGGCTCCCGTCCTTTGGCCAGACCCGCACCTCGTCATAGGTTACCGGCGCGGCCGCCATCGGCCCGATGAAAAGCTCGAGCCCGGCGATGATGTCCTCGCGCAACTGCTCGGCCTCGAGCGCCAGGGCGCTGCCCAGTGGCACGGTGATGACAAGAAGGGCAGCAAGGAGTCCGAAGAGCCTACGGCGCATAATGGTCGATCCCGGGAGTGTCGGATTTGGGCGGCGCGGATGATATCAGCGAGGGGTTAACGCGCAACCTACGCATTCAATCGTGTCGAAAAAACGGCAGGGCTGGCTTGGCTCTGGCCCTGGATTTGGCCCGGGGTTTGGCCCGGCGGCTAGTCCGGGCAAATGGAGCTATGACTCCACCGCCTCGCGGGTCGCTGCGGCGGGCTGCGCGGCGTCCGGCTGGGACTCCGGCTGGGACTGCGGCCCGGCGGGGGCCTGTTCCACGGCCGCGGTACCGGGCTGCGTTCCTTTTGCCACCTCCTGCTGCTGGGCGTCCTGCTGCTCGGCCGCGTCTTGCTGGCGCCGCCACATCTCGGCGTAACGCCCGTCCTGGGCGAGCAACTCGTCGTGGCGGCCGCGCTCGACGATGCGGCCCTCCTCCAGGACCAGGATCTGGTCGGCCTCGACGACGGTGGAAAGCCGGTGGGCGATCATCAGGGTCGTGCGTCCTTCGGAAACCTCGCGCAGGCTGGCTTGGATCTCCCGCTCGGTCTTGGTGTCGAGCGCCGAGGTGGCTTCGTCGAACAGCAGGATCTTGGGGTCCTTCAGAATGGTCCGGGCGATGGCGACCCGCTGCTTCTCGCCGCCGGAGAGCTTGAGGCCCCGTTCGCCGACCAGGCTGTCGTAGCCGTCGGGCAGGCTCTCCACGAAATCGTGGATGCGCGCCAAGCGGGCGGCGGCTTCTACCTCGTCGCGGCTCGCGTCGGGCCGGCCGTAGGCAATGTTGTAATAGACCGTGTCGTTGAACAGCACCGTGTCCTGGGGAACGATGCCGATCGCCGCCCGCAGGCTCGCCTGCTGGACGTTGCGGATGTCCTGGCCATCGATGGTCACCCGGCCCGCCGCCACGTCGTAGAAGCGGAACAGGATGCGGCTGATGGTCGACTTGCCGGCGCCGCTCGGACCGACGATGGCCAGGCTCTTGCCGGCCGGCACGGTGAAGTCGACGCCGTGTAGGATCGGCCGCCGCGGGTCATAGCCGAAATCCACCGCCTCGAAGGCGATCTCGCCCGCGTCGACGGACAAGGCCGGGGCGCCGGGCGGATCGGTCACCTCGGCCCCCTGGTGCAACAGGGTGAACATGACCTCCATGTCCACCAGCGACTGCTTGATCTCGCGGTAGACGGTGCCGAGCAGACCGAGCGGCAGGGAAAGTTGCATGAGATAGGCGTTGACCATGACGAAGTCGCCGACGGTCATGGTGCCCCGGGCCACGCCGACGGCGGCGAGCGCCATCATCGCCGTCATGCCGAGCGTGACGATCACCACCTGGCCGCTGTTGAGGACCGAAAGGCTGGTGCGGGTGCGCACGGCGGCCTTCTGATAGTCGGCCAGCGCCAGGTCGAAGCGCCCGGCCTCGTGCGCCTCGTTGCCGAAATACTTCACCGTCTCGAAGTTCAGCAGGCTGTCGACGGCCTTGGTGTTGGCCTCGGTGTCGGCCTGGTTCATCTGCCGGCGGTAGCGGATGCGTCGTTCGGTCGCCGTGAAGGTGAACCAGACGTAGGCGACGATGGTGAGAAGCGTGACCGCCGTGAAGCGCCAATCGAACAAGGCCCAGAGAATGACCGCCACCAGGAGGATTTCCAACAGCGTCGGCAGCACGTTGAACAGCACGAAGGACAGCAGGAACTCGATCCCCTTGGTGCCGCGCTCGATCACCCGCGACAGGCCGCCGGTCTGGCGTTCCAGGTGAAAGCGCAGCGAGAGCGCGTGGAGATGCCGGAAAGTCCTGAGCGCGACCAGGCGGATCGCGTGCTGGGCCACCTTGGCGAAGACCGCGTCGCGCAGCTCGCCGAAGCCCCGCGCCAGGATGCGCGCGGCGCCATAGGCCAGCAGCAGGGCGATCGGCAGGGTGAGGACGATCTCGCCCGCCGGCAGCGACAAGGCGTCGACGGCGTCGCGCAGGATGATCGGCACGGTGACCGTGGTCGCCTTGGCCCCCGCCAGCAGCACCATCGCCAGGACCACCCGCCGCCGCAGGCCCGGCTCCCCCGCCGGCCAGAGATAGGGCAGCATCTCGCGCAAGGTGCGGAGCTGGTTGGCGACGTCGACCTGGCCGGGGTCGAAGGTGGTGGGACGGCGCACGGGTCTAGGGCCTCTCCTCGGGCTCAAAGCGGCTCAAATCGAATGAGGGTGCACCACAGAGGCACGGCGGCCGGGAGTCAACGTGAAATCGCCGGAGTTCGGCCGATCTGCCGGCAGGCTTCGCCCTTGGACAATCTCACGCCGCGGCGCGCCGGGCGGAGAGCAGGCCGAGGACCTCCTGGGCGGCCTCGGGGATGTTGGTGCCGGGGCCGTAGATGGCGCTGACGCCCGCGGCCTTGAGGAAGTCGTGGTCCTTGGCCGGAATCACGCCGCCGCAGATCACCAGGATATCCTCCGCCCCGCCGGCCCTCAGCGCCGTCACCAGCTCCGGCACCAGGGTCTTGTGGCCGGCCGCCTGGGTCGAGACGCCGACCAGGTGCACGTCGTTCTCGACCGCCTGGCGGGCCGCTTCCTCCGGGGTCTGGAACAGCGGCCCCACGTCCACGTCGAAGCCGATGTCGGCGAAGGCCGAGGCGATGATCTTGGCGCCCCGGTCGTGGCCGTCCTGGCCCAGCTTCACCACCAGCATGCGCGGGCGGCGCCCCTCCTCCGCGGCGAAGGCCTCGACCGCGCCCTGGATGCGCTGGAATGCGGGATCGTCGTGGTAGGCGGCGCCGTAGACCCCGGCGATGCTGCGGATCTCGGGCTTGTGCCGGGTATAGACCATTTCCAGCGCGTCGGAGACCTCGCCGACCGTGGCCCGGGCCCGCATCGCCTCGATCGCTAGGGCCAGCAGGTTGCCCTCGCCGGACGTCGCGGCCTCGGTGAGCGCACCCAGCGCCTCCTGACAGGCCGTGGCGTCGCGGGTCTCGCGGATTCGCTCCAGCCGGGCGATCTGCTGCTTGCGCACCGCGGTATTGTCGACTTCGAGGGTTTCGGGCTGCTCGCCGGTCTCGGCCCGGTACGTGTTGACCCCGACGATCACGTCTTCGCCGCGGTCGACCCGGGCCTGGCGGCGGGCGGCCGCCGCCTCGATCCTGAGCTTGGGCATGCCGGCCTCGACCGCCTTGGTCATACCGCCCATCTCCTCCACCTCGGCGATCAGCGTCTCCGCCTCGGCCACCAAGCTGGCGGTCAGGCTCTCGACGAAATAGCTGCCGGCCAAGGGGTCCACGACCTGGGTCACACACGCCTCGTGCTGCAGGATGAGCTGGGTATTGCGGGCGACGCGCGCCGAGGTGGGCGTCGGCAGGGCGATCGCCTCGTCGTAGGAATTGGTGTGCAGCGACTGGGTGCCGCCGAGGACCGCCGCCAGGGCCTCGATCGCCGTGCGCACCACGTTGTTGGTCGGGTCCTGTTCGGTCAGGCTGACGCCCGAGGTCTGGCAATGGGTGCGCAGCGCCAGGCTCAAGGGGTTCTTGGGCTCGAACTGGCCCATGATCCTGGCCCAGAGGAAGCGCGCGGCACGGAGCTTCGCGATCTCCATGAAGAAGTTCATGCCGATGGCGAAGAAGAACGAGAGCCGCGGCGCGAAGGCGTCCACGTCGAGCCCGCGCGACTGCGCCGCACGCACGTATTCGAGACCGTCGGCGAGGGTGAAGGCGAGCTCCTGCACCGCCGTCGCGCCGGCCTCCTGCATGTGATAGCCGGAGATCGAGATCGAGTTGAAGCGCGGCATGCGGTCGGCCGTGTGGGCGATGATGTCGGCCACGATGCGCATCGAGGGCGCCGGCGGATAGATGTAGGTGTTGCGGACCATGAACTCCTTGAGGATGTCGTTCTGGATGGTGCCGGAGAGCTTCGCCTGGCCCACGCCTTGCTCCTCGGCGGCCACGATGTAGCTCGCGAGCACCGGCAGCACCGCCCCGTTCATGGTCATGGAGACGCTTATCTCGTCAAGCGGGATGCCGTCGAACAGGATCTTCATATCCTCGACGGAATCGATCGCGACTCCCGCCTTGCCGACGTCGCCGACGACCCTCGGGTGGTCGGAATCGTAGCCCCGGTGGGTCGCCAGGTCGAAGGCGACCGAGAGGCCCTTCTGGCCGCTCTTCAGGCCCTGCTTGTAGAAGGCGTTGGAATCTTCGGCGGTGGAAAAGCCGGCGTACTGGCGCAGCGTCCAGGGCCGGTTGGCGTACATGGTGGCGCGCGGGCCGCGCAAGTAGGGCGGGAAACCCGGTAGGGAGCCCAGGGTCTCCAAGCCCTCCAGGTCGGCGGCGGTGTAGAGCGGCTTGACCGCGATGCCCTCGGGCGTCTGCCACACCAGGTCGGCTGGGTCGCCGCCCTTCAGCTCCCGCTTGGCCAGATCCTGCCAGTCTTCCAGCGTTTTCGACTTGCCGTCAGTCATGATCGTCTCGCGCCCTCACGAAAAATGGTGCAGTGCACTATAACCGCTGTCGCAGTTCAGGTCTACGAACGTACGGGCTCTCCCATCCGATCGAATCGCATCCGGGAAAATCGGCCTTATACCAACCTGCGCGGATAGACACTCATTTCACCGCGCTCTCCGGCCCATGAAATGGGTATCTATCCGCGCGGGTTGGTATTAGTCGAAGGTGAGGCGGAGAAAGTCGACCGGCTGGTCGAAGCCCTTGAGCCGGGCCTGTTCCTCGGTCGCCCGGTGGGCGGCGAGCAGCGCGGCCACCTCCGGGTCCGCCGCCATGGCGCGCGACAGCACGACGTCGCCGCCCCGGCTCTCGTTTTGCAGCCGCGCGGCCAGATTGACGGTGGCGCCGAAGTAATCGAGCCGGTCGTTCAGGGTCACCGCGATCACCGGCCCTTCGTGCAGCCCGACCTTGAGGACGATGCCGGTCCCGTCTTGCTCGGCGTTGAAGCTTGCCACCTGGCGCTGCATCTCGATCGCCGCGGCCAGCGCCTCGGCCGGGTCCATGAAGGCGGCAAGGATGGCGTCCCCGATGGTCTTGACGATGGCCCCCTCGTGGGCCCGCACGATGGCGGCGAGAAAAGCGAAGTGCGCGCGCACGAGGTGATAGGCGCTGGCGTCGCCGACGGCGTCGTAGAGCGCCGTGGAATCCTTGAGATCGGTAAACAGCAGCGTCATGCGCTGCACCGACACCTCGTCGCCGGGCCTCAGCACCTGGTCCGAGAAGAGATCGCGAAACGTCTGCAGGCTGGTCGCCCGGTCGGCGGTCAGCGCGTCCGCCACCCAGGCCCGCTCCTCCACAACGAAGGTGAGACGGCGCCCACTGTCGTTTCGGAGATGAACCTCGCCCGGCGGCGCGGCGTCCCCGGCCGCCACGGTCTCGTCCGTGGCGATGACCTCCGGGAAGCCGGCCGCCGCTGGCTCGCCGCCTCCGCCGTCCGGCCAGTCGATGTCCCATTCCGGCCCCGGTTCCAGGGTGCGCAGGCGGTAGGGGCCGGGCGCCAGGTCAGCCGTCAGGTGGCGCGTCGTGCCGGGCTCGAGGGTGACATGGACCCGGATGTGGGGCGTGCTCATCGGCCCGAACAGGCAGTACTCGCCGACCGAGAGCGGCCGTACCGCGGCGCCGGACGGAAGCTCAACTCGACGTTCTTCGAGAAGTTCCGGCCATAGTCGATGTTGCACGTGCCGCAGTGGGCGCCGGTCGGCAGCTCGTCCAGGCTGCCCACCACCTGCTTGGCGATGCGGCAGCGCGGGCACAAGAGGTCCCAGCGCAGCTCCAGCAGGCCGGCGCGGGTCGCCTCGAGGCAGAGCTCGATCGCCTGCAGCTCCGGCACGTCCCACAGCCGAGCGAGCTTCAGCGGCCGGATCTGGGTCAGATCGACTTCCTGGGCGGTTCGAACCAAATCCGCCAGTCGCGCCGCCAGACCGTGGCCATGGCCGGAGGCCTCGATCTGCGCCACCCGTTCGGCCAGCCGTTCTTGCGCGCCCGCGGGTAGGTTTGGCGGCGCGTAGTCGAACGGCGTCTCGCGCTGACCCGCGGCGCAGGCCCGGGCGCTCTCCGCCAGGCCGGTGAAGTTGCGCCGCGTGGATTCGAAGAAGGCCGTGCGCAGCATGGCGGTGCCCAGCAGGTTTGCGGCCTCTGCGGTTATCGTGTAGGCGCCCCGGGCACCGTCGCCGTCGGGCGTCAGTTTGAACTCGGCGCAGAGGCTCTTGAGCGGCCCGGTGCGGAACTCCCGACAGTGCTCGAACCACTCGCCGCTCACCCAATTGACCGGCTTTTCCTCCCACACCAGCTTGAACGGCCCCTTGCGGGCCTGCGCCAGGTAGAGCACCGAGCCATCCGGGCGCGGGGTTTCCTCGATATCGTGAAGCGGCAGCTTGGCCGCCTCGTTGAATCGGGCGGTGTCGGCCAGCAGCGGCCAGATCCGCTGCGGCGGGCTGTCGAACCGCCAGATCCAGGTGCGCGAGATCGCCTTAGCCATAGGTAACGGCCCCAAGGTGGTTTCGGCTGTCCGGCAGATCCGCTCGCGGTCGGGCCCCTACCAGCGAAACTCGAGCAGCGCGGCGAGCGGCGTTCCACCCTCGGCGCGATAAAGCGCAGCCAACCGGTCCTTGTCGACGGCCCCGGTCTCCGCGCTCATGAGCTTTTCCTTGTGGATGCCCGAAACAATGAAGACCGCCTGCAGATCCATGGCCAGGGCGCCGACCACATCGGTACGGACCGAATCTCCGACCGCAAGAATGCGCTCCGGTGCGATACCGTCGAACAGGCCGAGGCAGGTGCGGTAGATGCCGGCATGGGGTTTGCCGTGATAGCGCACGGCGCCGCCGATCTCTTCGTAGGCGAGCGCGATGGTGCCGGCGCAAATTTCAATCGCCCCGCCGCGCATCACTACATAGTCCGGGTTGGCGCAGATCATCGGCAGCTCGAGCGCCAGGGCCGCCTCGAGCAGCACCCTATAGGTCTCGCGGGTGTCCGCCTGGCCGAGCGCACCGGTGTTGAGGATGAAATCGGCCTCGTCCAGATCGTCGACGAAACGGTAGTCGAGGCCGTCGCGCATGCCCAGATTCCGCTCCGGCCCCAGATGGTAGCAGCGCGGGCCGAGCGCCCGGTACCAGTCGTCCGGCCGTTTTTCGAGATGACGCCAGGCGTCCTCGCCCGACGACATGAGCAGATCGTAGGTATCGGGCGTCAGCCCCATCTCGGTGCACCGCCCCGCAACCTCGGAGGCCCGCCGCGGTGCGTTCGAGAGAATGAGGATGCGCTTGCCGGCGGCGCGCATTTGCGCGAGGCAGTCGAGGGCGTGAGGGTAGGCCTGTACGCCGTCGTGCAGGACACCCCAGAGATCGAGGATATAGCCGTCGAAATCGTCGGCCAGCGCCGACATGCCGGGGCGCATCGGCAGGTATTTCCCGGTCCGGTCCGTCGCTAGGTCTGACATGGCGGACCTTCTGCCATAGCTGTCAGCCCGTTGAAAGTGATCTGATTCTGAAATCTGCGGGATCGGTCAACCAAAATCGAGGATTTGGCGTGTCACTTTTGGTCGGCGCCGACCGCCGCGCTCAGGGTCTCGAACCCGTCCCTGCGCAGGAGCCCATCGAGGTCGGCCTTGATTTGTGCCACCAGGCCGGGTCCCTCATAGATCAACGCGGTATAGAGTTGCACCAGCGAGGCGCCGGCGCGGATCTTGGCATAGGCATCGGCGCCACTGGCGATGCCGCCCACGCCGATCAGCGGGATCCGCCCCCCGGTCAAGCGGTAGAGCTGGCGCACCACCTCGGTCGAGCGCGCGAAGAGGGGTTGGCCGCTGAGCCCGCCCGCCTCCGCGCGCTGCCGATCAGAGAGATCGGGCGGCCGTGCGATGGTCGTGTTGGTCGCGATCAGGCCGTCGAGGCGCCGTTCGAGGGCGACTTTGGCGATGTCGGCCAGCTCGGCCTCGCCCAGGTCCGGCGCCACCTTCAGCAGCAGCGGCGGCACATCGCCGCCGCCGTCCAGAACGGCCCGCAGGCCATCGATCAGGCCTTCCAGCTCGGCCCTGCCCTGGAGCGCCCGCAAACCGGGCGTATTGGGCGAGGAGACGTTGATCACCAGGTAGTCCGCCGCCGGGGCCAGCACGTTCGCTGCCGCCGCATAGTCGACGGCCGCGTCGGAGCTCGCCCGGTTCTTGCCGATGTTGATACCGACGAGCCCCGTTCCGCCGCCCGCCCGCCAGCGATCCAGCGCGGCCCGGGCCGCCCCGGCTCCCCGATTGTTGAAGCCGAGACGGTTGATTACCGCGCCATCCGGCGGCAGGCGGAAGATGCGCGGGCGCGGATTGCCCGGCTGGGCGCGCGGCGTCAGGGTGCCGACTTCGACGAACCCGAAGCCGAGGTCCAAGAGCGCGCCCGGCACCAGTGCGTCCTTGTCGAAGCCGGCGGCCATGCCGAGCGGATTGGGGAAGTCGCGACCCCAGAGGCGGATGGCGAGACGGGGATCGTCCGCCGCCCGCGCGCGCGGCGCCAGGCCGCGCCGTAACGCCCAGATCGTCGCGCGGTGCGCGGTTTCAGGATCGAGCAGCCGCAGACAGCGCTGCGCCAGATCAAGGACAGTCATAACGGACAGTCTCGGGTGGGCCCATAGGATTGGAGTGTGATGCGAGTGGGATGCGCGTGTGATTCGGGGGTGAGCCTAGCCGACCTGGCGCTGAGCGAACAAGGCCGCGAGACGAGTTCGTCAATCGCAAACGACACAATACCGCGGCCAGATGCGCGCATTTCTTTTGCCCGGACCCGCGAAGCCGTTATGCTAATCTCGAAAGGTCGCGTGGCCGCCGGACGACCCTCGCCCGATTAAGCCGCGCCAGTTTGCTTGGGCACGAGGACATCATGGTCGCTGGTCACGGCGCACAAGAGGGACGTGCGCTCCACTACATCGAAGGCGCGTGGCACGAAGGCAACCCGCCCCTATTGGGGCCGATGACCCACGCCTCCTGGATGTCCTCTATCGTGTTCGACGGCGCGCGTGCCTTCGAAGGGCTGACACCGGACCTCGATCGGCATTGCGATCGGCTGATTAGCTCCGCCAAGACCATGGGGCTCACCCCGCCGGTCAGCGCGGGCGAGGTCGAGGAGTTCGTGCACGACGGTGTCGGCCGCTTCGCCAACGGCACCGCGCTCTATATCCGGCCCATGTTGTGGGCGGAATCGGGTTTCATCGTGCCGGATCCGAACTCGACCCGCTTCTGCTGCACCCTTTTCGAGGCGCCCATGCCCGAGCCAAAGGGCTTCGACGTCTGCCTCTCGCCCTATCGCCGGCCAACCCCCGAAACCGCGCCGACGCTGGCCAAGGCCTCCTGCCTCTACCCGAATTCCGTGCGGGCCATCCAGGACGCCCAGGGTCGGGGCTTCGACAACGCGGTGATGCTCGATTCGCTCGGCAATGTCGCCGAACTCGCCACCGCCAACCTCTGGATGGCCAAGGACGGCGCCGCCCATACGCCGGTGCCCAATGGCTGTTTCCTCAACGGCGTTACCCGCCAGCGGGTGGCCAATCTGCTCGCCCGGGCCGGCGTGCCGGTCTACGAGCGCACCATCACCTACCAGGAACTCGCCGAGGCCGACGAGGTCTTCTCCACCGGCAATCTGGGCAAGGTGCTGCCGATTACCCGCCTCGACGGCCACGATCTGCAGCCGGGGCCGATCTATTCCCGCGCCCGCCAGCTCTATTGGGACTGGGCGCACGGCGGCTGATGCCGCCGCTTCGCGCGCGATTGCCCCGACCCATTCTCGTCAGGAAAGGAGGCCCGCCATGAGCGAGCAAGCCCAAAGTGAGAGAGCTGTGCCGACCGTGTTCATCGACAACGAGCGCACCCGGGTGACCGAGTGGCGCTTCGCGCCCGGCGCGGCGACCGGCTGGCACCGCCACGAGTACGACTACGTGGTGATCCCGCTGATGGACGGCCGCCTCAAGCTGATCACCGAGGGCGGCGAGGAATCCCATGCCGACCTCAAGGCCGGCCAGCCCTATTTCCGCCCGGTCGGGGTCGAGCACGACGTGATCAACGACGGCGAGAGCGAATACGCCTTCATCGAAGTGGAGATGAAATAGCGCGGGCGCGGGGCCGGATCATCAACCGATCTGGCATTGACGCCGGCTCGCGCCCCGGCCCGGCCAACTCCATGACACATTGGCGTACTTGATCGACCGGCGCCCTAGGTAATTCCTCTATCCCGCAATCTTCGAAGCCGACTTCGGCCATCATCGGGCCCAGTTTGAGGACTCATCAGGGAATGTCGGTCATGGTGTCATGTTTCGATCAATGGGTTCTTGAGAAACGCGGTTCGAAGATACTCTGTGAAGACACGGACCTTGTAGGGAATGAACCGCTGTTGAGGATACAAAGCATAAATGGGTATCGATATCGGTCTAAAGTCATCCAAAACCGTCACCAAATCTCCACTATCGATATAGGGTTGTACGAGCCACAGAGGCATCGCTGCAATTCCGGCATCGGCTAGGGCGACGGACAGAACGATCTCGGAGTTGTTGCTTCGAAAACGGCCAGCCACCTGGATCGAATGCTCTTTTCCATCGGCTTCGAAATGCCAAATATTTTGCGTGGCCAACAATGTATATACCAGACAGCTATGAGTTTTCAGGTCTCGTGGGTCCTGCGGGGCACCATGTTTTTCAATGTATTTCTTAGTCGCCGCAAGCACTCTCGGGCTCTGACCCAGACGCCTGGCGACCATGGCGGAATCGGCCAAGTCTGAAATGCGAATGGCCATATCAACGCCTTCCCCAACAAGATCCACGACCCGGTCATTCAATTGCAGATCCAGCTCAATATCCGGGGCTTCAGCCAGGAATCGAGGAACTTCCGGCGCGACATGAAGGCGGCCGAAGACGGTAGGAACACTTACACGCAAGACGCCCTTGGGACCGGCCTGCAGTGAGGATGCCAGGGACTCCGCTTCATCCAGATCATTGAGGATGGCCTCACAACGTTCGTAAAAGGCCGAACCTGCCTGAGTGAGCGTGAGCTTGCGGCTGGTCCTTGTAAGCAGTTGGCTACCTAGCCGGGACTCAAGAGCCGCAATGCGCTTGCTGATGGTGGATTGTGATGTATTGAGTTCCTTGGCCACGGCGGAAAAGCTGCCGTTTTGTACAACCCGCGCAAATGAACGAATTGTCTCCAGATGATCCAAGGCACCCTCTTACATAAAATTCCTATGAGGAATAGATCGTATTCGATTTGTCAGAGTTCAATTCAAATTACGAATGACCTATTTTGTTGTCGATGGAAATGCTCTTCACCTGACCGCTGGCGAAGAATCGAGTCCGTCTATTGATTCGCAGATAAAATACGGAGGAATTTTGGCTATGAGCAAACGATTGGAAGGCAAAGTTGCCGTCATCACCGGTGGGAATAGTGGCATCGGGCTGGCGACCGCAAAAGAATTTGCCAATCACGGCGCCATAGTGGCGCTGCTCATTCGCACCCAAGAAAAAATTGACGCCGCCATAAAAGAGATCGGCGATAATGCTAAGGGTTATTTGGGCGATGTGACGGACTCTAAAGCTCTGAAATCGCTCTATGAAAATGTCGCGACGGATTTTGGCGGTGTTGATATCGTCTTTTCCTCTGCGGGTAAATACGAGGACACGCGCCTAGCTGACACGGACGAGGACCTGTTCATGCAGTTGGTGGACGTCAATTACAAGGGAACCTTTTTCACCGTCAAATATGCCGTCCCCCACTTGAGAAAGGGCGCCTCGGTCATTCTGGTATCCTCGTGTCTTGACGAGATGGGAATGGAAGGTGGGTCTGTCTATAACTCGACAAAGGCCGCCGTGCGTTCGTTGGGTCGGTCCTTCACACCTGAACTGGCCAGGATTGACGCTCGTATCAACGTCTTGAGTCCGGGACCAATTGAAACGCCCATCCATACCAGCAGGGGTTTGAGCAAAGAAGAATCCGACGGTGTCTGGAAAATGTTCGCAGAACGGCTGCCGGCAGGTCGTGTGGGGCAGGTTGAAGAGAGGGCAAAAACAGCGCTGTTTCTGGCTTCTGACGATTCTTCCTTCATGTATGGAAGTGAAATTCAGGCCGATGGCGGCATGAACCAAGTCCGTTGGTAAGAACTAAATCCGAGCCAAAGATGCGACCGCCAAGAAGAGCCTCCAAACAGGAAGATCCCTTGAGCAGTTTTACAAAATATTCCATCGACGACGCCCCTGGAGCCTCCGCTCGTACCTTGGAAGGCGCCAAGGGAGCCTTTGGTTTTGTGCCGAACCTGTTGACCTACATGGCTGAATCTCCGACATTGCTGAAATCCTATTTGGCGCTTTCGGTTTTCTTGGTGAGAGCAAGCGCTCTCCGACCGAACAGCAAGTTGTGCTGATGACCGTCAGCCGTTTTCACGAATGCCGCTACTGCGTGACCGGCCACACCAAGATGTCGGAAATGCAGGGCATCGACATGGGTGTTTTGACCGCCATTCGAGATGACGCGCCGATCGGAGATCCCAAATTGGGCGCACTGCGCGGTTTCACCAGGAAAATGGTCGAGCAACGCGGGGTCGTTTCCCAAACTCAGCTCAAGGCGCTCTACGCCGTAGGCTATACAAGAGAAACCGTAATGGAGGTCATTACTGGCATCGCTTTCAAAATCATGAGTAATTTCACCAATCACGTGGTTGGTACCGAACTAGATCCGGCCGCCGCGGATAAGGCCTGGACACCACCTGCCGAACGATAAGACGAGGAGATCAAATATGGCGCAGACAAAATTTCAAGCCGGGGATGTATTCCCCGAAATCGCTTTGCCGAGTGTGGGTGGTGGTAAAGTGACGCTCGGCAAACCCAAGAATGGCCATGACTGGCAAATGGTCGTGGTTTATCGCGGCAAACATTGTCCGTTATGTATTCAGTACTTGGAGAAATTGGAAGCCCTGAAGCAGCAGTTTTTTGATATCGGTGTCGATCTGCTGGTGGTCTCCGCCGACCCGCAGGCCAAAGCCGAAGCTCAGGTTGAAGAAAACAGCATGAATTTGCCGGTCGGGTATGACCTGTCCATTGCGGACATGAAAAAGCTGGGCCTCTATATCTCCCACCCACGCCCCCAGGAAACCGACAGGCCGTTTGCGGAACCCGGAATCTTCGTGATCAATCAGGACGGCAAGCTACAGGTAACCGACATATCCAATGCCCCTTTTTCACGGCCTGACCTCGAGGTATGCGTCTCGGGGCTCAAGTTCATCCGCAATCCTGCCAATAACTATCCGATCCGTGGCACATATGAATAGAGTCATCTTGTGGAGATGAATTAGCGCGGGGAGGGCTGGGTCTTCTGCTGCCGCAGAGTCGCAAAGTCTATGTCGGCTCGCGCCCCGACCCGGCCAACCCCGTGACACATTGTCGCACCGGATCGACCGGCGCCGGACTCCAATGAAGCAGAAGCTCTCGGCGAGCGCCCGCATACAGCGGACCTCAAACTTCGGTTATCGACGCCGTAGCCGGGCCCGAACTTTCCGAATGTGGGTGTGCCGGGTCAAGGCGTAGGCCGACGGCGCGACGCCGCCGGCCGGATAGGTCGCTGTCTCGATCCTTATGTCCGGCTGCCACATTACTCATCTCCCGATTTGCAATGGTTGCACTAGGCGGAAGTTCACCGGGCCGGCATGAGGGTTGCGTATTTGCGAGTGTAATCTATTCGCAAAATTGGGACCGACTTGGGTAGCTGGACCATTATTTTGTGGAAGTTTTCCGTCGGTTGGCGAATTCTTGGTCGATATCGAGGGGGACCGGATGGCCGGACTACGCATCGCGCTGCTCGGCGGTCTTGAGATCGCGGGCGAGGCGGCGGCCAGGACCACGCTGACCAGGAAGGCCAGGGCGCTGATCGCCTATCTCGCGCTGCGGGGCGCCCGCGGTCAATCGCGCGAGAAGCTCGCCGAACTGCTCTGGGGCAACAGCGCCGAGGAACAGGCGCGCGCCAACCTGCGCCAGGCGCTCTCGTCCATCAGGAAGGCCCTGAATGGCGATGGGACCGTTTATCTTGTCACCGACGGCGACCAGATCTCGCTCGCCGGGCCGGACATCGACCTGGACGTTGCCTTGTTCGAGCGCCTCGTCGCGGAGGCGACGCCCGACGCCCTGAAGCGCGCGGCAACACTCTACAAAGGCGATCTGCTCGATGGCTTCAGCCTCAAGGAGGGCTCGTTCGAGGCCTGGGCCCGGGCCGAGCGCGAACGCCTGCGCCACCTGGCATCCGATGCGCTGACCAAACTGATCGCCCATTGCGACGAGGTCGGCGATACCGAGCGTTGCGTCGAGACGGCGGCCCGTCTGCTGACCCTCGATCCGCTGCGCGAGGCGGCGCACCGTATCCTCATGCGCGCCTATGCCGCCCAGGGACGCCACGCATCGGCGCTGAAACAGTTCGAGGCCTGCCGCGACATCCTGAAGCGCGAGCTGGGCGTCGAGCCCGAGCCCGAGACAGTCGCCCTCTACCGCGACATCCGCCGGCAACGTGCGGACGCGCCTAGCGACACAATCGAAACGGCGCCGCAACCGGAGGCCGAGGGCCCGCCGCTGCCGGACGGGCCGTCGGTCGCCGTGCTGCCGTTCGAGAACAAGAGCGGCGATCCCGATCAAGCCTATTTCGCCGACGGCCTGACCGAGAACGTCATCAGTGGCCTCACGCGGTTCCACGAGATTCTCGTGATCGGCGTGAAATCGATCCTGATCGTACGCGAACAGGCCGCCGATTTGCGTGAGATAGGCCACGCCCTGGGCGTCGCACATGTCGTCGAGGGCAGCGTCCGCAAGGCCGGCGAGCGGGTGCGGGTGACCGTGCAACTCGTCGATGCGGCGACCGGCCAACGCCTGTGGGCCGAGAACTACGACCGCGACCTCGATGATATCTTCGCCGTCCAGGATGAAATCACCAACGTCATCGTCGCCACGTTGGCGGGTCAGATCGAGCAATTGGAGCTAGGCCGTGCGGCGACGAAACCCGCCGGGGACCTGGTGGCGTACGACTGCCTGCTGCGGGGCCGCCAATGTCTGAAACGCTACACGAAAGATGGTGAACTCGAAGCGCGCCGCCACTTCGAGCGGGCGCTGGGGCTCGATCCAGATTATGCCGCGGCCTATGCGGGGCTGTCGATCAGCTGCCTCCACGAGTACGAGGCGAGTTGGTGCGAAGCACCGGATGAGGCGCTCGAACGCGCCTATACGCTCGCACAGAAGGCCGTCGCCCTCGACGACGCCGACAGCCCGGCGCGCTACGCCATCGCGTCCGCCTGTTACTATCGCGGCCAACACGAGCTGGCCATGGTGCATGTCGAAAAGGCGCTCGAGCTGAACCCGAACGACTATCATAATATCTGTAGTAAGGGATATTTCCTCGCCTTCAGCGACCGGCCATCGGAAAGCATCGCCTGCTCCAACGAGGCCATGCGCCTCAATCCGCTCACCCCCGATAACTGCCTATTCGCCATCGGCATCGCCGAGTATGTCGCCGGACGATACGAAGAAGCGTTGGCGGCCTTCGGCAAGACCAAGGGCTGGGGCCTGCTCCGTCCGGCTTGGATCGCCGCCTGCTATGCCCAGCTCGGCCGTGACGCGCAGGCCCGGGCGGCTGGGGCCGAGGTGCGGGACCTTGCGCCCGGCGACCCGAGCGTGCCCGACGAGGACGACATAGAGCGCTGGCGAGCCTATTGGTCTCGGCTATTAAGATTCGAAGACCCGAACGACCAGGCAAGATTCCTCCAAGGACTTCGCAAGGCGGGCCTGCCGGCGTGAAGACTGCAGATTTGGCAATCGGCGCCCTCGGATCAAATCTCCCCGTTCACAGAGGTTCTCCGCCACGTCCGAACCTGAGGGAAAACCGGTCGTGTTCGGCGCGTTTTCCCGACATCCCCACTTCGATGTCCGGGGCCGGAGGTATACCGGTCGTGCTTCAGAGCCTCCTCAGAGTCAATCTAGAATCATGGACAGGGTTCATGGAGAAACCGAGGGTAGTCGGGAGGGTATCGCACTGCCTCGGTGATGCGGCCTAACCAAACCAAACCATCTTCTTGGTCCACGATATTGCGAAACTCCCAAACCGTACGATTGGATTCTTTCTCGATTTCGAATACACGCCCGCCCTCCGATTCTGTAATGAGAACATTGCCGTTCGGTAATTGCTGCTGACCTCCGTGAATCGAAGTGTAAAAGGGACGCTCTGGTGTGCCCTCGTACGACCAAAGAATCTGCTGTGTCTCCGGGTTTAGTTGCACCACTCTCGAATAGCCAAAGCGCTGAGGCTCGACCAGATGCCGCGCGCCATTAAACTGAGATTTATCGGTGCGATTATCGAACACTAGAATAGAGCCGTCAGGCAGCAGGTCGGGATCGTGCTGACGTAAGAATGCTCCAGTTAAGGCCCACTTTACGCGCCGGGTATCGCGGTCGATTATCGCCACGCTGTCCGGCCTCCTTAAGGACACCAAAAAGTCACCAGGATCCGCAAAGTCATGGTGTTGAGAGAAGGGGAGGCTTACTATATCGATGTCATTCAGGTGCATAACGTCTAAACCTGACACCGATGGATAATCTGACGATCCCTCCAGCAACACCCCGCGATAATCGCTTTCCATAAATGCTTCATAGACGGATATTCGATCTAGAATTATGCCGTCTGGCGACAAAAGGACAATCTGATCATCATTATAGGTTCTTGTGGCTGAGTGCTTCGTCTCTCTGAGTTTTCGCGTCGCTACCCAGATACGGCCGTCATCCAAGACTTCGAGGTCATGGTGCGGCGACTCGTGAAAAATCCACTGGAGATTTGAGCAGCGGTCCAGTTTTGCCATGACCCGATAGTTGATGATGAACAAAACATCGCCGTTCGGGAACAGGTGCGAGCCCATGATCTCGTACTGCCCGCGCTTCAAAGGCAAAATTCGGGCCCCAGCAGCGTCATAAACAGCGTCCGGTACACCCCAGCTGTGCACGACGGCGCCTTCGATATCAACGAGGGCCAACTCGAAGCGACCGTTCCAGAATCGAGACATAAAGGTGAATCCGTCGGAAGCCGCGCGCCTGTCCCGAGTATCCTCTTCCGGTCCAGGCATGAAGGTCGACGGAATGAGATGTACTTGATCCTCTTTGCTTTCACCTCGGGCCCAGAGTTTCGCCCAAATAACGAGATCATCTATTACGGTCTTCGAATCCACCATCAATGTATAAGGAAAAATCTTGTATTGAGAGATCAGGAATCCAAGGATGACCGAGAACAACACGATCGCAGCGAAGAAGAAAATACGTTCGATGATGGCGAGCACGTACTTCGGGATCCTGACAAGGGTATGGGAGCTGCACCAGATGAGACCCCGTCGATCAGACCAGAATGGGCCAGTCTGTTTATACCGAGCCTTCCCGGATCACTCTCAATTTCCTACCCCTTATACCCGAGAGTATCCAACCCCGGAAGTCCCACTAATGGCTTCTATCGGGTCAGGCTAGGTTTCGAGGGCGCAACTGATATCTGCGGCCCAAGATTTGCCGATTCCCCAATGTCTCGACAGAGCCCTTCCCATGCCCTTCGCGCGTGTCCACTCGACAGGGCGTCTGGCCCTAGGGCTTAGTTTCAGCAAGCCGATCGATGCCAGGAATCTCCGAGAAAGGTTTCGCGGCTTTGCTACCTCGACCGGCCGGAACGCGATGCAGCGGTGGGGGCCGCACGATCCGCCGGCGAATTTTCCGGATTTAATCCATGCTTCTCGTCTCCGTCAGTAATCTTCACCACTGGCAGCTTCTCAAGCGATTGCGCTGCCAAGCACAGCCGCGGCACAAAGAAATCCGACGACGGGGCCGCGACGTCGTGATCCCCGCTGTCGCGATTTCGTCGATCGTCGTTTTCATTGGCGCGCTGTGGGCGTCCGGCGTGGCCCGAGTTGGGGCTGGGGCGCTGAACTGCGCGAGCGTGCTCACAAAGACGGGATGCGGGTCGGCCATGACAGCCCGGAGGCTTTTGCGGAAGTTCTGTGGCGCACCTTCTGGCCGGAAAAGTATGGCAAGACGAGAATTTCGCTCTGGGACGCCGCTGACGAAAAAGAAGAAGCTCGCGTCATCTTTGTCGAACATATGAGAAAGATCATCGCGCTGCGCAAACCGGATCGGCATCAAAAAAGCCAGGGTCGCCGTGGCTCGAAAACTTGCGGTTATCCTGCATCGCATGTGGCGCGATGGAACCGACTTGATCTGGTCGGGCAAGGAGGCGGCAGCCTAGAAGAAACACCTTTCAAGAATTCCGCCAGCGCGCAAGCGATGTCCCTGTCGGGACGGCGGCGTCGGCGAGATCGACCCGGGCTTTGCGACGCCTCATCGAAGCAAGCGCGATTTACACATTGATCCGCCAACGTCCTCCAACGCCATCGTGCGGAGGGCAAGAGCCTACCTCGGAGAGAACAGTGAACCCGGCCGGCACACCATGGAGAGCTTGACATCCAACCCCAGAGTTAGAGAACACCCAGGGTCAAGATGCGACGTTTTCCGGGTTCGTGGGCCACGTCCGCACCTGAGGACCAAGCGGCCGTAACCGGCGCGAAAATGGACGTTCAGGGGATTGGTTCGGCAGGATTTCAAACTGAGACACGACCCCGGCGTGGGTCGGCCGATCACATGGTCGTCAATCTCTGCGCGAGCGATTGCCGAGGCCCGGCATGGGGCCGTATGGTTGGGCTTTGGCGGAAGTCTCGAAGGGCCCCGGAAACATGAAAATCCTGATCTTGGGAGGCGCCGGTCTAATGGGCTCGGGAACGGCGCGCGATCTGCTCTCGGAGCTGTCGAGCGGCGTCGAGCGGGTCGTGGTGGCGGACGGCTTCGTCGACCGGCTGGAGGCGCTGGCCGCCCAGCTCGACGATCCCCGGCTCTTGACCGCCGGCCTGGACCTCGACGACCCCTCAAGTCTCGCCGTTCTGCTGCACGAGGCCGATGTCTGCATCAACGCGGTCGCCACCTTCGCAGGCTACCAGATGGACATCTTCGAGGCCTGCCTGGCGGCGGGCCACGCCCTATGTGGATTACGGCGGCATGGGCGTCTACACCGTGAAGCAGAAGGCCGATCACGAGCGCTGGCGAAAGGCCGGCGTGACCGCGGTGCTCGGCCTGGGGGCGGATCCGGGGCTCTCCAACATCATTTGCCGCGCGGTGGCCGACCGCCTGGAGACGATCGAGGCCATCAATCTCTATTGGGCCGCGGCGGCCGTGGGGCCGGAAAGCCCGGTCCTGGTGCCGCCCTATGCCGCCTCGACCGTGCTCTCCGAATATGCCAACCCCAGCCAGCAGTTCCTCGACGGCGCGCTCACCGAGGTGCCGCCGCAAAGCGGCCGGGAGCTGCTCGACCTGCCGCAGCCCTGGGGCCGCACCAGCTTCATGCACACCCAACACTCCGAGCCGCTCACGGTCCCCTTCGCCGAGGGGATCGCTGAAAAAGGCATCCGCGAGATGACCTGGAAACTGCATCTGCCCGAGGCCGAGCATGCGGCCTGGGTCGGGCTGGTGAAGGCGGGATTCGGCGATTTCGACACGCCGGTGCGGCTGCGCGACGGGCGCGAGGTCAAGCCGATCGACGTGCTGCAGGCGGTGATCGACCGCAACATGGCCGAGAACGCGGACAAGATCCCCGAGCAGGAGGCGCATGAGATTCACCTGGCGATCGGCCGTGGCACCGTCGACGGTAGGCCGCGCGAGGCGCGCTGCCGGGTCATGTCGCACCCGCATCCGCTCTACGAGGGCTATCTCGATGCTGGGACCAGCATGTGTATGTCGGTCGGCGTCCAGCAGCTCATGTCCGGCACCCTCAAGCCGGGCGTCTGGGCGCCCGAGGAGTATTTCGATCCCGAGGCCTTCTTCGCCGAACTCAGGCGGCGACACTTCGAGGTGGAACAGGAACTGGTGGCCCCGGGGGAGTCACGGGGGGAGGCCTGAGACCGGCTTCTATCACTGCCGTGAGGCAGGTTTCGAAAAGGGCTCCTCGGCCTCGGCCATATACGGCAGGGCCTTGTCGAAGATCGCGTAGGCCCGCTCGAGCAATGGTTCGGCCTCGGCCGTCTTGTCCTGTACCAGGTAGAGTTCGGCGAGGTAGATGAGCATGACGGCCGCCTTCGTGTGCTCGGGCCCCAGCACCTGCTCGTAGCCTTTCAGCGCCCGGCGGTAAACGGTCTCAGCCTCACCGAAGCGTTCCTGGGCAAGGTAGAAGCCGCCCAGGCGAATGATCGATTTCGCCAGCCGTGGGTCCTCCAGCTCCAGGGTATCCCGGTAAATTTCCAGCGCCCGCCGGAACAGCGGCTCGGCCTGGCTCGCGCGGCCCTGGGCCTGATACACCAAGGCCATGCCGCTCAGGATCGGACCGAGTTTCGGATGCTGGGCCCCGAAGGCGGTTTCCTTGATGGCCAGCGCGCGCGTGTAGAGGGGCTCGGCCTGGTCGACCTCGCCTTCGATTCTGAGAATGAAGGCCAGACCCTCGAGGCTTTGGGCCGCGGCCGGGTAGTCCGGCCCGAAGGTGGCGTCCTGTATCGCCAGGGCGCGCGCGAACAGCGGCTTGGCCAGTTCGAATTCGCGCCGCGCCGTGTGCAGCCGGGCCAGATTGGCAAGCACCGTCGCCACGTCCGGGTGTTCGGGGCCGAGGGCCGCTTCCAGGACTTCGAGGGCGCGCGCGTAGAGCGGCTCCGCCTCGTCGTATCGTTTCTGGCCGCGGTAGAGGTCGGCCAGATTGTTGAGGCTGGTTGCGACCTTGGCATGGACCGGCCCCAGGGCCGCCTCGCGTATCGCGAGCGCCTTTAGGAACAGGGCCTCGGCCTCGCGGCTGCGTCCTTCATCCTTATAGAACAGCGCCTGGTTGTTGAGACTGGTGGCGAGGTCCGGATGCTCCGGGCCCAGGGCCGCCTCCTTGATGGCGCGCGCGCGTTCATAGAGCGGCTCGGCCGCGGCGCTGCGACCCTGCGAGCGATGGTGCACCGCAAGATTGTTCAGGCTCTCGGCCACCTCCGGGTGGTTCGGGCCGAAGGCGAACGACCGGATGGTCAGTGCGCGCTGGAACAGAGGCGCGGCCTCGCCGTAGCGGCCTTGCGCGTGATAGAGCGCCCCCAAGTCGTCGAGACCGACGGCCACCTGGGGGTGGTTCGCCCCCAAGGCCCGCTCGCTGATCCCTAGGGCCTCCACCGCTAGCGGTTCGGCCTCGTCGTAGCGCCCGAGGCGGCGATGGAGACCGGCTAGGTGGCCGAGGCTGGTGGCCACGCTCGGGTGACCGGATCCCAGCGTGTCCCGGCGAATGGCGAGCGCCCGTCGATAGTGCGGTTCGGCTTCGGCGTAACGGCCTTGAGCCTGATAGAGCAGCGCCAATTGGCCCAGAGACTCCGCCATGTCCGGATGGTCTGGGCCCAGGGCGGACTCGCTCAGCGCCAGGGCGCGTCCGGCGAGGGCCTCGGCCTCACTGTAACGGCCTTGAATGCGATAAAGCCCGGCCAACTGGTTGAGATTCCGGATGAGCTCGGGGTGGGCCGGACCCAGGGCGGCTTGCTTGATGGCCAAGGCCCGACGGTGCAGGGAAACGGCTGCCTTGTAGTCGCCCTGCAGGCGATCCAATTCGGCAAGATTCTGCAGGCTGCCGGCGACTTTGGGGTGATTGGATCCGAGGGCGGTTTCCCACATCCCCCGGGCCCGGCGGAACAGCCGCTGCGCCTCGGTATAGCGGCCCTGGTCTTTGCGCAGCAGCGCCATATTCGTGAGGCCCTCCGCCACAGCCGTGTCCCCGGGCGTGTCTCCGGTCGTGTTTCCGGTCATGGGGGCGCTGGCTTTCTCATTGAGGTCGAGCGCGCGCTGTAGCAAGGGTTCGGCATCGGCGAAGCGGCCTTGCAGGCGCATCGCCAGGCCCAGGTCGCCGAGGGCCAAGGCGACCACCGGGTGATCCGGTCCCAATGTGGCCTGCCAGATGGCCAAGGCGCGCTGGGTGAGCCGCGCCGAATCGCGATAGCGGGCCTGGGCCCGCCGGGCCTTGGCCAGACTGTTGAGGCTAGCGGCGAGGCGCGAATCCATGAGTCCGAAGTTCTCCGCCTCGGTGACCGCAATGGCCCACAGCCGCGTCGCTGCGGTGTAATCACGCTCCTGGTAGGCGGCGCTCCCGGATTCCATCAGGGCCTCGTAACGGGCCTCGTCGGCGCGTGGCGCGGCCGGCCAGACGAGAAGTGGGACCAGGGCCAGGCCGAGAGCCGCGCGCCGGCCGCGCGATGTCCAGGCCTTGGAGAGGAAAGCATGTGTCAGCATGTCGGCGGCAATCGAAGCCTCACGGCGAACCGGCGCCGGGGACCGCGACCCGCGCCGTTTCCACTCGGGCGCGAGCGCCGCCGGCGCAGATTTCCGCCCAGGTGGCTTCGCAGGTCAGGCAGAACAGCGTCCGCCCGTCCGTCCCGCCGAGCTGGCAGGCGACGGCGCGGCGTCCCGGTACCGGGACCCGGTCGGTGACCTCGCCGCCTTCCAAGACCCGCAAATGGACGTCCTGCGAGAAACAACTCACCCAGATGCCGCCCTCCTGGTCGAGGCAGATGCCGTCGGGGTCATGGTCCCCAAGGTCGGCATAAATACGACGGCCTGAAAGCGATCCGTCGGCCGCGATATCGAAGGCGGTGAGGCAGTTCCCCAGGGATTCCGCGACCACCAGGGTTTCGCCGCCGTCGAGAATCACGGTCCCGTTGGGAAACGCGAGGTCTTCCGCCACCACCCGCGCCTCGCCCGTCGGCAGCACCAGCACAAGATTGGCCGGCTCGTAGTCAGCCTCGGCCTCGATGTCGAAGCCGAAGTCGCCGATATAGGCGCGACCCAGCCGGTCGACCACCATGTCGTTCGGCTTTTCGCCGACCAGCGGCGCCAAGTCCGCGTGGCACACCAGCTCGCCGCCTTCCAGCCGCAGCAGGCGGCGGTCCCGCATCGAAACGATCAGTGGCGTGCCGTCCGGCAGGAAACCAATACCGGAGGGGTCGTTCGGGACTTCGGCCAGGACTTCGAGCTCGCCGGTCTCGCTCAGGGTATAGACCTTGCCCCCGCCCATGTCGGACATCCACAGGCGGTCCTCGTGCCAGCGGGGGCCTTCCAAGAATCGAAAGCCGTCGATCAGCAATTCGGGTGTGTAGTCGGCCATGGCGGAGTCCAGTCAAACCGCGCACAGCTTAGTGCGCATCCAGGAAAGCCGCCATCTTTTCGCGACCCGTGGTGCGCAAGAGTTGACGGCCGGGACGGCTTGGTGCCGAATCTCCCTCATGAAGCTCGCCAGCCTCAGGACCGAAAACCGCGACGGCCAACTGCTGGTGGTGAGCCGCGACCTCGCTCGGGCCGTGCCCGTGCCGGAGATTGTGGCCAACTTGCAGGCGGCGCTCGACGGCTGGGTGGACACGGCGCCGCGGCTCGAAGCGGTATCGGAAAGGCTCAACAGCGGGTCCCTGCCGGGCGAGATCACCCTCGACCCGGCCGCGTTGGCGGCGCCCCTGCCGCGCGCCTATCACTTCGTCGACGCCAGCGCCTACCTGAGCCACATGGAGCTGCTGCGCAAGGCGCGTGGCGCCGAGTTGCCGGAAAGCTTCCAGCATGATCCGCTGGTCTATCAGGCCGGCTGCGACGCCAACCTGGGGCCGCGGGATCCGATCCCGCTCGTCGACGAGGCCTGGGGGCTCGATTTCGAAGCCGAAATCGGTGTGGTGACGGACGATGTCGCCATCGGCGTGGGGGCGGAGTCCGCGGGCGGCCACATCCGGCTACTGCTGCTGTTGAACGACGTCAGCCTCCGCCACCTTATCCCCGGGGAGCTGGCCAAGGGCTTCGGTTTCTATCAGAGCAAGCCGGCGAGCGCCTTCTCGCCCGTGGCGCTCACGCCCGACGAGCTCGGCCCTGCCTGGGACGGCGGCAAGGTCCATCTGCCGCTGCGCGTCGAGGTGAATGGCGAAGTCTTCGGCGCGCCCGAGGCCGGTGAAGACATGACCTTCGACTTTTGCCAGCTGATCTCTCACGCGGCCAAGACGAGGCGCCTCGCCGCCGGGTCCATCGTCGGCTCCGGCACGGTCTCCAACCGGAACCGCAGCCGCGGCAGCTGCTGCATCGCCGAGCGGCGCATGCTGGAGAAGATCGAGACGGGCGCCGCCACAACGCCGTTCTTGAAGGCCGGTGACCGGGTGCGGATCGAGATGCTGGACCGGGACGGCGGAAGCTTGTTCGGCGCGATCGAGCAGGTCGTTGAGGCCGCCTAGGGTATCGATCATGTGGCCACTTGGCAGCAGAAGCCTCGGATGGTTCGGGGCGCGTCATGATCAAGCTCGAAGAGCCCTGGCCGCGGTCCTGGCGGCATTCTTTTGCCTCGCCTTGGCTCCGTCCATCGAAGCGCCAGCACAAACCGCGCCGTGGGATATCGAGACCATTCAGCACCGCCTCGTGGACCTCGGCTATGACGTCGGCGCCACCGATGGACTCTTGGGGCCGAGGACGCGCGCCGCCCTTCGAGCGCTTCAGGCGGACCGGCGGCTGCCGATCACCGGCTTGCCGGACGGCGACACTCAGCGCGCTTTGTTCGCCGCCGAGCCGCCCGAATCCGCGGCCGACGACCCGCCGCCAAGTGACGATCCCCCGTCTCTCGATGCCGTGCCCTTAGTGGCGGTCCGGGTCGCGCCCTTGGCGCCTCTGGCCAAGGGCAGTCCGCACAAGGGGTTCTCCATCGAGCTCTTGGTGGCCGATCAGCCGGACGAGACGGCGCCTCCGGTTAGCACGGACCGGGGCTTGGCCGTCATTCCCGGGGATGCGTCCGCCGAATCCGAGCCCTGGGACAGGTGGATCAAATGGGCCGCCGCCGCGCTTGCCGTGCTTGGCGCTTTTGTGTTGTTCGCGGCTGTAGGCTCCAAATCGACCAAGCAGGAAACGGTCGTCGCGGAACAGCCGCAGCCGATTGCTACCGCTACGCCCTCAACCAAGACAACAGTGCGCGGCGGCCACGTTTTCGGCGTCGAAATTCCCTCTTCCGAGGACTCCGGACCTGGATAATGAGGAGGCAGCCGGCTCAGGACGCACAGGCGAGCATGGGGCCGAGCTGGTCGATGCGTTGGCGGATGATCGGCACGCGGCCGTTCAGATAGGCCGTGGGTTGGCCCGGTGCGGCGCGGCGAGGGCTGGGCAACGCTGCCGCCAGGAGGGCGGCCTCGCGCGCCGTCAACGCCGCCGCGGGTTTGCCGAAATGACGCTGTGCCGCCGCCTCGGCGCCATAGATGCCGGGGCCCATCTCGGCGACATTGAGATAGACCTCGAGGATGCGCCGTTTGCTCCAGAGTAGCTCCAGCTGCGGTGTGAGCCAGGCCTCCAAGAGTTTGCGCACCACTTGGCGTTTCGGCCATAGCAGGATGTTCTTCGCGGTCTGCATTGTGATGGTACTGGCGCCGCGCGGCCGCTCGCCTTCGCGCCAGTCCTCGAAGATCACCAGGAACTCCGCGAAGTCGAACCCCCAGTGTTCGCAGAAGCGGTTGTCCTCGGAGGCGATCACGGCGTGCGCCAGGTGGGGCGAGATGTCTTCCAGCGGCGTCCAGCGGTAATCGATCTCCTCGCCCTCCAGGGCGCGGATGAGCATGAGCGGCGTTACCGGCGGCGGCACGACGCTGTAGACCAGCATGACGAGCGCCGGCCCGGCCAGGACAACCAGCAGGGTCCACTTGACCAGGCGGCGCCAGCCGGCGGAAACGTGGCGTTTCTTGCGGCCCCCACCGGACTTGCGCTTGGCCATGGGCTTGCGCTGCCCCGCGCCGCCGCTGAGCCGACTGGGGCGGCTCTCGGCCCGCAGGGTGTTGGTTTTACTTTTGGCCTTGGTAGGCATATCCGGGGTGGTCATATCCGGGGTGGTCATATCCGGGGCTGGGGCGGCTCGATCGGCAAGCGCGCCTGTCTAACCGCCCGCGCGGGCCCGTGCAACGCCCGAATTCGGGCCCCGACCGTCATCCGGGCTTCAAGGCAACTAGCACTCTGGAACTCCCCCGCACCTAGGCTCGGCCAGTGTTCACCCGGGCGCAGGGCGCGTTTATTGTGCCACGGCCTCGCCTTCGATCTCGACCAGCAGGTCGGGACTGGCGAGGCCCGCCACCACGACGTAGGTGGCGGGCGGAGCGTGGCCTTCGAGCATGCGGTCGCGCATCTCGCGGTAGCTCGCCGTCACATCGGGCCGGGTGACGAAGACGGTGTACTTCACCAGGTCCCGCTTGGTCATTCCGGCCGCTTCCAGGACCGCGAAGAGATTGCGCCAGCAGCGCTCCATCTGCGCATCCAGGCCCTCGGCAAGGCTGCCGTCGGGGTTGAGCCCGATCTGGCCGGCGACGATCAGCCGCCGGGCGGCGGCGGGAACGACGACGCCGTGGCTGTAGTCCGAGGCCGGCGGGGCGATGGTTTCGGGGTTCAGGAACTCCATGTCTGATGCCTCTCAGTTAGCGTTTTGAGTGAACGACGACCCCTCGTCAGTTCGTCAGGCCAGCCTTTTGCAGTCCCTCGTACCAATGCTCAATATCGGCTGGGTCGATGGCATACATGCAGGCGAAATCTCGGCTCGGTTTCGCGTCGGGGACGACCTCCAGCACATGAGCCCAATGGGACTGCGCCTTGTCGATGTTGCCCAATTGCCCGTGGCAGGCGGCGAGATTGCGATGGACCCAATAGTGAAGGGTCGGGAGCCGTTCGTAACTGGCGACGGCCTCGGCGTAGCGGCCGAGACAGTAGAGCGCCTCGCCGCGGATTTCCCAGTGCCAGTTGGGGGGTATCGGATCCACCGCCTCCCGTTCGTCCAGTAGCTGCAGAGCCTTTTCCGAGTCGCCGACACAGATGTGGTACCAGGCGTAATCGGTCCAGACGAGGGCGTCGTGGGGATTGAGGCTCAAGGCCCATTCCAGGGCATCGCGCGCCAGGTCCAGTTCGCCGCGCCGGATATAGACCAAGCCAAGGGCCCAGTGGCAGAAGCTGTCTTGCGGATCGAGCGAGACGGCCGTCTTCGCGATCCGCAGAATTTCATCCTCGTGGGACTGGCTGTTGTCAATCTGGAACCATCCAATGGTGACAGTGGAAACGGCCAGCAAGGCGTGCGCCCGTGCGAAATTCGGGTCGAGCCGGATGCCCTTTTTTATGAGTTCGAGCCCCTCGCGACTGCTCTCGATATCGAACTTGCGGTCGAGGTCCAGGGCCCTGAGATAGCAATCGTAGGCGGCCAGGCTGTCCGGCGGCTTCATCAGGGACCGCTTGACAGCGGCATCCCATCAGTCGACCCGGCCAGGGTCGCCACGATGGCGTGCACCAGCTCGTCCTGGATGGCGAAGATGTCCTCCAGCTCGCGGTCGTAGCGCTCGGCCCAGACGTGCATGCCCGTCTTCACGTCGATCAACTGGGCGGTCAGGCGAATCCGGTTGCCCGCCTTGCGCAGGCTGCCTTCCAGCAGATAGCGCGCGCCGAGCTTCCGGCCCACGTCGCTGACGTCGACCGCCTGGTCGCGGTAGACGAAGGTGGAGTTGCGGGCGACCACCTCGAGGGTCGTGAAGCGCGAGAGTTCGGTGATGATGTCTTCGGTGATGCCGTCGGAGAAGTATTGCTGCTCCGGATCGCCGGACATGTTGGTGAAGGGGAGCACGGCGATCGAAGGCGTTTCGGAGGGCGCCGGGGCGGCCGTCTCGGAGCCTATTTCGCCCGTCGGCCCGTCCAGCCGCACGCGATAGACGCGGATGGGCTTGGCGATGTTCTTGACCGTGTGCTCGCCGGTGTCCTCGAAACTCGCGTCGACCTTGCCGTTCACCTGGTCGTGCACGACTTGGCTCAAGGCGATGCCACCCGGGTCGGCCAGGCCTTCGAGCCGCGCCGCGACGTTCACGCCGTCGCCGTAAAGGTCGCCGTCGTCGATGATGATGTCGCCCAGGTTGACGCCGATGCGGAACCGCAGGGGCGATTCGTCCTGGCGCTTGCCAAGGCTCCGTTGCCAGGCGACGGCGCAGTCGACGGCATCGACCGCGCTTTGGAACTCCACCAGGAGGCCGTCGCCCATCAGCTTGACGACGCGGCCCCGGTGGGCGGCGATCAGGGGCTCGATGAAGCCAGTCCGGACGGCCGTGAGGGCCGCCAGCGTGCCCGCCTCAGCCTCGCCCATGAGGCGGGAATAACCGACCACGTCGGCGGCCAAAATGGCGGCCAGACGACGTTCCAGTTTGTCCCTTGTCATGGCGAGAGACTAGGGCATTTCCGGGGTGAGCGGAACCGGTACAGCAACCGCCCTAAAGCGGCCAGACGAGGAGGATCATGGGAACCGAAACGACGATGACCAGCACCTCGAGCGGCAGGCCCATGCGCCAGTAGTCGCCGAACTTGTAGCCGCCGGGGCCCATGATGAGGGTGTTGTTCTTGTGGCCGATGGGGGTGAGGAAGGCGCAGGAGGCGGCGATGGCGACGGCCATCAGGAAGGGATCGGGGTTGACCCCGAGGCGTCCGGCGACGTCGAGGGCAATGGGCGCGGCGATGACGGCGGTCGCCGTGTTGTTCATGACGTCCGACAGGGTCATGGTGATGATCATCAGCAGCGTCAGCACCACGGCGGCGGATTGGCCCGCCGAGAGGCTCACCAGGCCGCCGGCGATCAGCGCCGTGCCGCCGCTGGTCTCCAGCGCCTGGCCGATCGGGATCAGCGAGCCGAGCAGCACGATCACCGGCCATTCCACCGACTCGTAGAGGTCGCGCAACGGCACGATGCCGGCGAACACATAGACGGCGACGACGACGGCCAGGGCGACCGGCAGGTAGAGCAGGCCGAAGCTCGCCAAGGCGATGGCGGCGACGAAGATGGCGACGGCGAGACCGGCCTTCTCGCGCTGGAGGACCTGGAGGCCGCGCTTGGCGAGCGGCAGGCAGCCGAGCCGTTGAACGGCTTCGTTCAGCTCTTCGCTTGGCCCCAGCAGAAGCAGCACATCGCCGGCCTGGACGACCAGCCGGCGCACCCGCTCGCGCAAGCGCTGGCCCTGGCGGGAGACGCCGAGTAGATGCACCGAATAGCGCTGCAGGAGGCGCAGGGAGAGGGCGGAGCGCTGGTCCATCCTGGCGCCCGGCGGCACGACGACCTCCGCCAGCTCCAGATCGCCGCCCTTCAGGATGCCGGGGCCCTGGTCGGTATCGACGTAGTCGAGCCCGTGCGCGCCGGCGAACTTCTCGATCGCCTCCGGGCCGGCCTGGAGGACCAGCACGTCGCCCTCGATGACTCGCACCTGACGGGCGCCCGCCGGCAGTCGGTTTCCGCGGCGGATGAGGCCGAGCACCTGGACGTCGCTGGATTCGCTGGGCTCCGTCAGTTCGCCAACCTTCCGGTCGATCGCCTTCGCGCCCTCGGGGACCTTCAACTCGGCCACATAATCCTCGAGCTCGAACAGCTCCCTGGGGCTGTCATGGGCGCCGCGCTCGGTCGGGATCAGGCGCCAACCGATGAGCGCAACGAACAGCACGCCGGCCAGCGCGCAGGTTGCCCCGACGGGGGTGAAGTCGAACATGCCGAAGGGCTCGCCCAGCGCCTCGCCGCGGAATGTGGCGACGATGATATTGGGCGGCGTGCCGATCAGGGTCGCCAGGCCGCCGAGGATCGAGGCAAAGGACAGCGGCATCAGGGTCAACGCCGGGCTGCGCTTGGCCTTGGCGGCGGCCTCCAGATCGACCGGCATGAGGAGCGCCAGCGCGGCGACGTTGTTCATGACCGCGGACAGCACCGCCGCCAGGCCCGACATGATGCCGATATGGGCGAACAAGGGGCGCGTCGCGTCGATGACCTTGCCGGCCAGGTACTCGACCACGCCGGAGTTCGAAAGGCCGCGGCTGACCACCAGGACCAGCGCAACGACGACGGTCGCCGGATGGCCGAATCCGGCGAAGGCCTGATCGGCCGGCACGACACCTGCAACCAGCGCCGTGACCAAGGCCGCGAAAGCCACCAAGTCGTAGCGCCAGCGCCCCCAGATCAGCAGTGCGAACAGCAGCAAGAGGATGGCGAAGAGGAGGATTTGCGGCGTGGTCGGCATAGGCCCTAAAGATGGCGTGACTCGGAGATCAAGGACCCCATCATCGGAAGCTGCCGGGGCGCGTGCAAGTCCCGTCGCGGCCGTGCGGTGCAAACGAATGGCCGCCGACTCGCGATCACAGGGCGGACACAATTGCATGAGGCGGCGGCAGAGGCCCTGGATCTCGCCTTCCGGGACCCCCAGATTGATCTTAAATGGGAGCAAACTCTCGGAAGCATGTGAGATGACGACCCGCGCCACACGTCTCCAGAAAACGGGTGGACTGCTGCTGGCCGCCGGATTGGCAGCGGCAAGTGCCGGCCAGCCGGCCGCGGCCGCCGAGCCGCAAGTCATCGAGCTGACGCAGGTCGCCTGCCAGTTCCTCGAATCGGAAAATGGCGTCGACCGCGACTACCAAACCGCGGAAAAGGCGGACTGCGAGAAAATCAACGCCGAAACAGGGGCCGGCCGCCTGGCCGAGGCCCAGGTCCTGACCCTCGAGCCGGGAAGCTACGTCTTTCGGGTGACCAACCTGGACGTGCCCTACGAGCTGGGATTTTGGCTGCGCGAGCACGACTACAACTGGAAAAATCCGATTCATAAGCTGACGAAAGTCTCGGTTTCCGGCGGTGGCCTCGTCACCGGCGCGACCCAGGACTACGAGGTCGAGCTGGAGCCAGGCGAATACCTCTACTCCTGCCCACTGAATACGACGCCCGACTACAAGCTGGTGGTCACGAACTGATCGCAAACCGTTCTAGTGGCATTTTTGCCACCTGCGTAAACCCAAATGCAATTGAGCCCGTATTACATTGCTGACGTGTGGATTTGGCCCTGGCCAAGTTTACGGGTCATTGCTATAGGGAATCTCCAGCGGGTGATCGCATAGCGAACCTGCCGGGTAGACATCAGAGGCGAAAATGACGGATCGGCCAAGCGTGGGGGGCTGGAGGATCGGCTCGGACCCCGTGACCGGCTGTGCTTTCGGCCGCACGCATACGAGCCGGCGGCGGTTTCTTTTGAGTGGCCTGGCCGGTGTCTTCGCCGGCGCGACGGGCCTCATCTCCCGGCGTGCCGCGGCGGGCGGGCTCAGCTTCTTCCGAATCGGTACCGGGTCCACGGGCGGGACCTATTATCCGGTCGGCGGCGTGATCGCCGGCGCCATCAGCAATCCGCCGGGAAGCCGGCCATGCGAGCGGGGCGGGTCCTGCGGCGTGCCGGGCATGATCGCCGTCGCCCAGTCGACCAGCGGCTCGGTCGAGAATGCCGTGGCCATATCCGGCGGCCGCCTGGAATCCGGTTTCTGTCAGGCCGACGTGGCCTATTGGGTCAGCACGGGGACCGGCGTTTATGCCGGCAAGGGCGCGCTCGGCAATCTGAGCACCATCGCCAATCTTTATCCCGAGTCGCTTCATCTGGTCGTGCGGCGGGACCTCGGCGTGAAGCACCCCGCCGACCTACGCGGGCGCCGGGTCTCTCTCGACCGGGAGGGCTCGGGATCGCGCGTCGATGCCTTGCTGGTCCTCGAAGCCTACGGTCTCGGACCGGAGGACTTGGAAATTGTCGAGGCGCCGCCGCAATTGGCCGCGGACATGCTGAGAGATGGCGATCTGGACGCCTTCTTCATGGTCGTCGGCACCCCCGCGCGGGCCATTAGAGACCTTGCGGACGATTCTCTCATTACGTTGGTGCCGATCGACGGTCCGGAGGCCGAGACCCTTTCGGTGCTTTATCCGTTCTTTTCCCGAGATGCGATCGCCTCGGGCACCTATTTCAACGTGCCCTACACGCGAACCCTTTCCGTGGGCGCGCAGTGGCTCGTCGGCACGAACCTCCCGGAAGACGATGTCTACGACATCACCCGCGCCCTTTGGCACGAGAACACGCGTCGCCTGCTGGACAACGGCCATCCTAAGGGTCGGTTGATCCGGATTGAAACCGCCCTCGAGGGGCTCGGCGTGCCGCTTCACCCCGGCGCGGCCCGCTATTATCGGGAGCGGGGTCTGATCGACGAGGCGTCCGCTGGCGGCGGCTAGAGCGGGTTTGGGTCAGATTGAAGCAACGCTGTTGCCTCTGGGCTGAGCCCGGCCGCTAGGCGCGGGCCGAAGCGCGATGCCCCATGGATTCCTGGAGCATCGGGCGAGGTTCGCAACGACGCGGCGGGCCAGCCCCCAGCTACCCATGGGGCACCCTGGCGGGACGGGCGCTTTTGGCCGGACGCCGCGTGGCTCGTCCCGAAAATCCACTGGGAATATGCTTCGGCATGTCCTTCGTCCCTAACATTGATCCCTGGCCTAACGTCCGGCCAAAATCGCTCCGTCAGCTCGGTTCAATTTGAGCCAAATCCGCTCTGGGAAAGCGAATCACCCAGGTTTCGGCGATGGCCGCTTGGCGCCATTCCTCGACATCGGGCCAGGCCAGGACGGCGTCGCGGTAGGCGGCGGCGGCGTCGGGCAAGTCCACATCGTAGGCCGCGAAGCGCGCCGCCACGGGCGCGTAGAAAATATCCGCCGCCGAGAAGGCGCCGAAAAGAAACGGCCCGCTTGCGCCAAAGCGCGCGCGGCAGTCCTGCCACATCGCGACGATGCGTGCGATGTCGGCTTCAACCGGCTGATCGCGCCGGGATGCTTCGATGTCGCCGCGGAAATTCATCGGCATGTCGTCCCTCAGCGCCGCGAAGCCCGCGTGCATCTCGGCCGAGAGGGCGCGCGCCAATGCCCGCGCGTCCCTGTCCTCCGGCCAAAGTCCGGCCGCGGGAAAGACTTCGGCCAGGTATTCGACGATGGCGAGCGTATCCCAGATCGTCCGGTCGCCGTGAAGGAGCACCGGCACCTTGCCCGCCGGGCAAACGGCCAGCAGGCGCGCTCGCCAGTCGGCCTGATAGAGCGGGATGACCTCCTCGTCGAAGGGAACGCCGCAGCGCTTCAGGGCCAGCCAACCCCTCAACGACCAGGAGGAGTAGTTCTTGTTGCCGAGAACGATCTTGAAGTCCGCCATGATCTTGCCCTTGTCCTTGCGGTCACCCGGCCGCTTTGCAATTCTCGCCGACGCTCGGGCGAGGCACCGGCTCGCCGACGCTTCTGAATGCTAACGAAGGGAGCCCCATGCCCCAATATCTCACCAGCCGTGCGGCCGGGGCGCTGCCGATCCTGCCGCTGGCCGCCGATGAGCTCAAGTCCTGGTTGGCGTCTCAGCCGCCGGCCCAGCGGTCGTCCGTGGCGGCCTGGGTCGATTCGCTCCGCTTCACGGCCAAAGCCGGCACCCACTGCCTGCTGCCCGGCGCCGACGGCGCGCTGGCCCGGGTCCTGGTGGGGGTCGATCCGGCTGATGGTCCCTATGCCTATGCCGGCCTGCCGGCGGCGCTGCCGCTCGGCCGCTATCGCCTGGAACCGACGGAGGGATCCGGCGACCGCCGCCAGGATCCGAGCCAGCAGGCCAACCATGCCGCCCTCGGCTGGGCCTTGGGCAGTTATGCCTTCGGGCGCTACCGCAAGGCGCGCGTTTTCGCCAGCCTGGCCTGGCCGAAAGGGGCCGACCGTGGCGCGGTCGGCCGCGCCGCCCAGGCGATCCGCCTGGTGCGCGATCTGATCAACACGCCGGCGGGCGACATGGGGCCGACCGAGCTGGCGGCGGTGGCCCGCAAATTGGCGAAGACCCATGGGGCCCGGTTGAGCGTGATCGTCGGCGACGCCCTCCTCAAACATAACTACCCGGCGGTCCATGCGGTCGGCCGGGCGAGCGAGAAGGCGCCGCGCCTGATCGACCTGCGCTGGGGTAAGAAGGGGCCAAAGGTCACCCTGGTCGGCAAGGGGGTCTGCTTCGACTCCGGCGGTCTCGACCTCAAGACCGCGGCCGGCATGAAGTTGATGAAGAAGGACATGGGTGGCGCGGCGCACGTGCTGGGGCTCGCCTCGATGGTGGTGGCGGGCGGTTTGCCGCTACGCCTCAGGGTCTTGGTTCCGGCGGTGGAGAACAGCATCTCGGGCAATGCTTTCCGGCCCCTCGACGTGCTCAAAACCCGCAAGGGGCTGACAGTGGAGGTCGGCAACACCGACGCCGAAGGCCGCCTGATCCTGTGCGACGCGCTGGCCGAGGCGTGCCGCGAGAAACCGGACCTGCTGATCGATTTCGCGACCCTGACCGGCGCGGCGCGCGTCGCGCTTGGCACCGGCCTCCCGGCCCTCTTCTGCAACGACGAGGCGCTCGCCCAAACGCTGCTGGATCAAGGCCTGGCACGCCACGACCAGCTTTGGCGGCTGCCGCTCCACCAGCCCTACCGCAAGTCCCTCGACAGCCAGGTCGCCGACCTCAACAACATCTCCGACACGCCCTTCGGCGGCGCCATCACGGCGGCCTTGTTTCTCCAGGCCTTCGTCGAGGCCGGCATCCCTTGGGCTCACTTCGACCTCATGGCCTGGAACCCGTCCGCGAGCCCGGGCCGGCCACAGGGCGGCGAAGCCATGGCCTTGCGCGCGGTCTATGGCGCGATCGAGCAGATGGCGGCAAATCGAGGGAGCAAATGATGGTGAAGGCGGTTCACATCGAGACGGAACTGGCCCAGCTTCCGGTGCTGCGTGGCCGCAAGCCCGACACGCCGGCCGAGGAGGAGGACAAGGCCTTCGCGACCCTGGCGGACTTGGGCGACGGCGGCGTGTTCGCCGGCAGTTTCGAGGGCGAAAGCGCCTGGGAGCGCCATCCCAAGGGCGATGAACTCGTGCACATCCTGGCCGGCGAGACCCGGCTCACCCTGCTCACCGCGGAAGGGCCGCAGGTGCTGGTCATGACGGCCGGCATGCTGACCGTGGTGCCCCAGGGCTGCTGGCACCGCTTTCACGCGCCAGGCGGGGTGACCGTGCTGACCGTGACGCCGCAGCCGACCGATCATTCGACGGCCGAAGACCCGCGCCAGGATAGGTGAGGCCCGGCCAAAACCCTAAGTGCTGACCACGCCGGTCTCCACCGCCTCGAGCTCGAAGGCGGCCTTCATCAGGGCCTGGGTATAGGCTTCCCTGGGCGCCTGGAAGATCTGGTCGGCGGTGCCGTGCTCGACCACCTGACCGTTCTTCATGACCAGCACCTCGCCGGCGAGCGCCCGCACCACTTTCAAATCGTGGCTGATGAAGAGGTAGGCCAGGCGGTGCTTTTCCTGGAGCTCGCGCAGCAGGTCGACGATCTGCGCCTGCACCGACATGTCGAGCGCCGAGGTCGGCTCGTCGAGCACCACGAAGCGGGGCTTCAAGACCATCGCCCTGGCGATCGCGACGCGCTGGCGCTGGCCGCCGGAAAACTCGTGCGGATAGCGGTGGCGGCTGTCCGGGTCGAGCCCGACCTCGCCCAGCGCCGCGACGATCAGCGCCTCGCGCTCCGCCGCGTTGGCGCCCAGGCCGTGCACCTTGAGGCCCTCCTCGACGATCTGGCCGACCGAAAGCCGCGGGCTGAGCGAGCCGAAGGGATCCTGGAAGACGACCTGCATCTCGCGCCGGAGCGGGCGCAGCGCCCCGGATTTCAAACCTTGGATGCCTTGACCGTTGAAGCGGATCTCGCCGCGACTGGAGATCAGGCGAAGCAGCGCCAGACCGAGCGTCGTCTTGCCCGAGCCGCTCTCGCCGACGACGCCGAGGGTGTGGCCTTCGCGCACCTTGACCGTGATCCCGTCCACCGCGCGCACGTGATCGACCGTGCGCTTCAGGACGCCCGCCTTGATGGGGAAGTAGACCTTGACGTCGTCGCCCTCCATGACGAGCGGGGCATCGGGGGCTCCGACGAAGGGGTCTCCCGAGGGTTCGGCCGCCAGCAGGCGCCGGGTATAGGGATGCTGCGGGGCCTCGAAGATGGCCTCGACCGGGCCTTGTTCCACGATCTCGCCCTGGGTCATGACGCAGACCCGGTCGGCCATCTTGCGCACGATGAGGAGGTCGTGGGTGATCAACAGCAGCGCCATGCCGAACTCTCGCTGCAACTCCTTCAAGAGCTTCAGGATTTGCGCCTGAATGGTGACGTCGAGCGCCGTCGTCGGCTCGTCGGCGATCAGCAGATCGGGCTCGTTGGCGAGCGCCATGGCGATCATCACCCGCTGGCGCTGACCGCCGGACAGCTCGTGCGGGAAAGCCGCGAGGCGGCGCGCCGGCTCCTGGATGCCGACCATGGCGAGCAGCTCCAGCGTGCGCTTGCGCGCGGCGTCGCGGGTCATGCCCTTGTGCAGGATCAGGGTCTCGTTGATCTGCTTTTCCACCCGGTGCAGCGGGTTGAGCGAGGTCATCGGCTCCTGGAAGATCATGGCGATTTCATCGCCGCGCATCGCGCGGAGCTTGGGCTCGGGCGCGCCGACCACCTCCTCGCCGCGGAAGCGGATCGAGCTGCCGGTCGCGTGACTGGCGACGGGGTAGGGCAGCAGCTGCAGCACGGAGAGAGCGGTCACCGACTTGCCCGAACCGCTCTCGCCGACCAGCGCCAGGGTCTCGCCCCTGTCGATGTCGAAGCTGACGGCGCGCACCGCGGGAACATCCTGGTGCTCCACCCGGAAGCTGACGCCCAGGTTGCGGACCCGCAGCAGTGCGTCGTTTTTCGTCCCGTTCACGATTGGCCCCCTCCTCCTGCCCCGGCCGCCCCGGA
>PVMK01117275.1_pt1 | contig 85456 bp, 122 predicted proteins | sample 1853481 | NCBI WGS metagenome assembly PVMK01 (sample SAMN08533507, study PRJNA380276) | Marine sediment metagenome, whole genome shotgun sequencing project.
AATGGGGTGGTCCATGACTGGATAATATTTTTATTCAAATCAACAAATGCATTTACATTATCATTGAAGGTTTGGATGTTTTGTACGGTTGCATCAATTGTGGTTTGCACCAATTGATTGTATACAGTACTTGCTTGAACAATTTGCTTGTTGGTATCTACAAATGCAGTCTTTGCAGCGCTTGGAATTTCAGTTGTAATTCCAGTCTTGCTTGCAATTTCCTGTGTTACAGCTACTGAGGCATTGATTGTTTTCTCAAAAGTCTTCAAACATTCTTCTTGCAAATGTGTAATAGATTGAAAATACTGTGGGGTGATTTTTGAGATATTTTCAAAGTATTTTTGAACATTTTGACTGTATGTTGAAAATGCATCGATTGTTTGAGTTTGTGTACTCTTTTGTGTACTCATACCCAACCTTTCAAACACCAGTATATATACTAATGGTAATGAATGGTAATCAATGGTATATAATACCAATGCTTAAATAGATATTAAAAATCCCGAAGACATGTCAAATCCATGAAATGGATTATGCAAACTGGAAACATCTAAACTCAATTGATCAACTCATGTTTGATATCGACATGTTTCATGAAGGAACGTGGGGACACGAATTTCATCCTGACCTTGTTCCTAATGACATAACGATAGTGATGAATCCACACAAGGGCTTGAGTAATTTTCAGACAGGTGATGCCAATGTACAGCTTCGTCAATACGGTATTGAGACTTTGATCATGACAGGAATGTCTGCCAATCTGTGTGTAGAATCACATCTAAGAGATGCAACCGAACATGGATTTAACGTAATTGTTATTGCTGATGGAACTGCAGGTGCAGGACCTTATGCAAAGGATGCAGCTCTGATAAATTTTGAATTTATTGGAGGTGAAGTTACCACCACAGACGACATAATTAACCGTCTCCAACTAGCGGCAAATTCCTAACTTTTTTTCTTTTTTACTCTCACGCCTACCTGCTTTCTGTGGAACCACAAAACGGACTACAGTAATTAATCCTTCTAGATTCAAAACTTGATTTTAATCATTTTTTGGGAAGGAATCTAATTTAAAAATATTTTATGAATACTTTCTTTGGTCAAATGTAATTTGTAAATATCATCATTTTTTAGAACAAAGATTCTATCATGCATTAAAAATAATTCAATCATATCTGTAATGTCTGAGTTCATTAAATCACCTGCTTTGTATGGACAAAACATTAAACCTGGAAGTCTCGCATCATCATATGTTTTTTCAAGTTCCATTGCATGAGTAAATGAATTTTTTGCAATATCTGTAATTATAAAGTCCACACAACACAGTGGTTTTTTTGATGATGCTTTAGCAATGTTTTGAATTACCCTACCACAATATTTGGAGCCATTTTCTCCGTGTGGTTTGTATGGTTTAGCAGTACCGTTATACCAATCTAGTTTGCTTAGAACTTTTTCTGAATGGTGTTTTGGTGGTGCTGCAAATGACTTGAACCATTCTGTATTACTTGTCATTTTATCTAATGATTTGAGAAAATTGTTCATTGATTTTTCATCAGAGTAAATTAACAAATCATGTACATGAGGAACATGTGTTTTTTTGTCAAGCCATTGTTCTACTGCGTCTTTTACTATGGAATTAATTGAGACACCCATTTGTTCTGATTTTTTGCCTAGATCTGAGTGAACGCTATCATCAAATCCCCGAATCAAAATATCTTTTGTCAATGATATCATTCATGCCTATGAATATATAAATCATGATATCATGATATCATAAATAATAACATTAATATAATGATATCATGATATCATTGATATGATAACACAACCAACAATCGAAACAAAATTAGCTGATTGGATGACGGCCTTTAATTCGATTTCCAATAAGCAATCAGAAGAAGCCCAAATTCTCAAAGGTTTGGTAAATGGGCTAAAAAATGGGATCATTAGAGAAGGGATGGTAACCATTCCAGGAGTAGTATAGGTGAATCATATGGCACAACAAACAGCAAAAATAGTAAATGGTGTTAATGTCACTCAACTTTTTGAAACGATTGACAGCATCAAAGAAAAACCAGAAATTGCAAAGTTCAATTTCCGTGCACAAAACAAGTGGAAAGGAGGTACTGTCAACCAGACAACAGTTTCAGACTATTCTGGTGCATGCCAAACTTTCACAAGAAGTAAGCCCCACGTCTTTATCAAAGATGAAGTTCCTTTTCTCTTTGGTGGAGATAAAGGAGCAAATCCCGTAGAATATCTTCTTGCAGGATTAGCTGGATGTATTACAACTAGCTTGGTTGCTCATGCGGCAGCAAAAGGTATCAAAATTGACTCCATTGAATCAACTCTAGAAGGAGACATTGATCTTCAAGGATTACTTCAATTAGATGAGAATGTAAATCCTGGATATCAAGGAATAAACATCTCCTTTAAGATAGAGTCTGATGCTTCTGAAGAAACCTTACAGGAATTAATCGAGCTTGCAAAAAAGGCATCTCCTGTAGCAAATACAGTATCAAGACCAACTCCTGTACACGTGAAATTGGTAAAATAAGGGGGAATTTTCTTTCTTTCTTTTTTTTTGAAATTATTTTTTGGGAAGGATGAGAATTAAAATTGGTAATTACTAAAATTAATTTAATTTTCCAGGATTCAAATAATTCCGATATAGGCAAAGAATTTGGAACAAATTTGGGAATTTGGTTATATGGGAATTTACCATAGAATTTCTATGTTACGACTAAATTATACGAATGGCGGCCTAGACGAGTTATCTGAAAAAATGGATAATGAATTTGAGTCTATGGAGAGCATAATAAAGAGTGCTCTAGAAATAGTTGACGAGTATGAAAAACAGATTGAATCTTCTAAATTAAACAGATAGAAGATTCTAGAATTTTTTACAGTAATTTAAAAATTTAGAACTAAAAATAGGACACTACAGACCCACATCCCATCCGATTCAGACATAAATTGAAATTATTTTTTGGGAAGGATGAGAATTTAAAAATAATAATTTACTGACTGCCCTTATAACATGTTTTGTGGATAAACCCATTTGGATGGACGCAGTCATCTTCAACGTGATAATGATAAGTTGTATCATTAACCTTGCAACAATCTGGAGAACAATCACATGCAGTACTTTCAATCATCATAAGAAATTTCAGTACGTAATTTCATTTAAAGTAAATCCTACGTTTACTAGTTGTTAGCTATGGATAATTTTGAAATTATTTTTTGGGAAGGACGAGAAATAAAATTTTATTAAATTATGCCAATGTTAACCAGGTGTTCTAATCCTGATACAAATTCCGAGTCAGAAACTAGTCCATCTGCCCACCAACCTGCTGTGTTTTTAATCCAATGAGGAGTCTGTAGCTCTGATGAGGCGGTTTGAGAAACTTCATGGTTTGATATTGTTATCACCTCTTGTTGAATTAGGAATTTTATTCCGTTGGCAAACTCACTGTCATTTAATTGCCCACTAGCCCACCACTTTGCATTTGATTTCAACCAATTTGGAAGCTCTTGTTCATCAAGAGAGGTACTAGAGGTTTTGTCAGATTGATGTTTTTCAGAATAATCTGCCCCATTTTTTGAATAGTCAGACTTGTCACCTTTGAATGGACAAGATTTGGAACCATCTTCAGAGTCTGCAAATGCACTTGATTGCAATCCTACAAGTAGAACTAGAGAAACTGTCAAAGTTGCAGTTATTGCCCATCTATTCATATCAATATAATAATCAGTTTTAATTTTTAAAGTTTTCACCTTTTTCATCACTTTTTCCCTTAGTTGAATTTCCATTTGATAAGATTGGATATTATTTTTGGGAAGGATGAGAATTGAAAAAAGAAAGTTATATCAATTTTCAATCTGGACATTAATTACTGAAATTTTAATTTTAAATTGGTAAAATCGTTTTATGCATTTATAGGATCTGGAGGCTATGGAAATTCTAGTTGAATCTAGCGTTGAGAAAATCGTAATGCCAGACAACCTCAAAGTTGGATTGATGATTTCTGAACAACGAAAAAGATGTGCTGACGGTGGATGTCATGAGGAATTTTATGCATTAGGATTTGGTCAATCACCTTTCCATGTACCACCATCTTTGGTAACTGCTCTTGCCGAAAATGCTAACCAAGGACACTATTCTGCTGCAGAAGGAATACTAGAACTTAGACAGGCCATTGCTGGTTTTAACAAAAGGCATTTTGGATTGGATATTGATCCAAATAGAATCGTTGTTGGTCCAGGAACAAAAGACTTGCTAAACACTCTTGTTAATATTATAAAAGGCGGAGTAATTATTCCCTCCCCGTCTTGGATTGGTTACAGACCACAAATTCTTCTTACTGAAAAACACTTTCATACTTTTCACCTTAAGCCAGAACACAACTACAGAATCCAACCAGACAATTTAGACGAGTTTGCCTCAAGGATTGAAGGGGAACAACACATGTTAGTTCTGAACAACCCCCATAATCCAACTGGAATTGTTTATTCAAAAAAAGAATTGGAAAAAATTACTGAAGTCTGTAGAAAGCACAACATCCTTGTTCTCGCCGACGAAATTTATGCTCTTGATACTTATGATATGAATGATTTCACCAGCATGGAATTAGTCTATCCAGAGGGCAGCTTCATTACAAATGGACTATCAAAGGATAGATCAGCAGGAGGTTATCGACTTGGTTCCTGCATTTTACCAACTGTATCAACTGAAAAATTATTCAATGATTTTAAAAAAGTGGCAGCTACAGTTTACACAAATGTTTCAACACCAACGCAATATGCAGCAATTAAAGCATACGAACAAAATGATGAAATTGAAGATTACATCAACACTACAAGGCAAATTCATCGCATCATGGGTCATTATCTTAGTGATGAGTGGAACAAAGTAGATGGGATAAAAGCAACTAGACCAGACGGAGCATTTTACTTTTTTGCCGATTTTAATGAACTAAAGCCAGATTTGAAAAGAAAAGGAGTGACAACCTCAAACCAATTGGGAAAGTCACTTCTTTCCTGCCCACATCACTTGGGTACTGTAACAGGGGATGCCTGTATGTTAGATCCTGATGACTATGGGGCACGAATCGCCTTTGTAGATTATGATGGAAAAAAGACATTTGATAATTACAAACAAAATCCCCCAAAATCATCTTCAGATGAAATCGAATTTGTAAAGAAAAACACTCCGATGATGGTACAATCAACAAATGCCTTGAGGGGTTGGATTGATTTTATAAAACAAACGTGATTCTCAGTTGACCTCTTCTGTTAACAAAAAATCTCATTATCTCCGAGTTGGGTTCTCCTTAAGAAGGGAGATCTTCTTCGTAGCTGTTGGTTCGATTATTGGTGGCTTTACAATGCACTTGCCAAGAATTATTTTAGATATTACAACTGAAACCCAATACTTGGTTACCTTGCTTGTAATGGCAAAAGTAATTGGCTCTAACTCTCCTGAAGTAGGCTTTGTACTTCATATCCTAGTTGCTACAATTATTGGAATTGTCACTGGAATTTTCCTTCATAAGGTAATCAAACTAAACATTTCTAAGATCAAGAATGGTTTGATTTACGGTATTTTTGCAGGAATTGTTGTTTTTACCGTGTTTGCAATTCCAGTATCTCAACTATTTCTTGGCCCAAACATGGCTGAGCTTATATCAGAACTAGATCCTGAAATGACTCATCTTGAAGCATCTGAAGTAGTAAGCCAAAACTTTGTGTCCAGTTTAATAGATTCTTTTCTCATGCATATTATCTGGGGGTTGACTATCGGTGTTTTAGCATCTCTTTTAACAAGAAAGATTGGTGCAAATTATAGATGTCATATTTGTGATATCGAATTCTCAAAAATATCTACATATGAAAAACATGTTGAAAATGTACACGAAAATCCTTTACCATCATTAAAACGAATTCTAATCTTGGGTGGAGGATATGCTGGTGTAGGAGTATTAAAACAACTCCAAAAAACTTTTCAAAGTGATCCTAAAGTAAGTATTAGTCTAGTTAGCCAAGATAATTTTTTCCTACATACTCCACTATTACCTGAAATGGCAACAGGTATGCTTGCATCAAGACATATCGCTACACCAATACGCTCATTTTGTAAGAGAGCCAGATACTATCAAGCAAAGGTCAAACAAATTGATTTGAATAATAACAAGGTTACAATTACTAGAGAATTTGACAACCAAAAACGAGAATTAGATTATGACTTTCTAGTAATTGGATTGGGAGGTAAAACAAATTTCTTTGGAAACAAAAATGTTGAAAAACACGCTTTTACAATAAAAACACTTGGAGATGCAATATCAATTAGAAATCACATCATTTCGATACTAGAAAGTGCAGATCAGGAAGAGGATCCTGAGATATTATCAAAGCTTTTGACATTTGTTGTAGTTGGGGGAGGTTTTTCAGGAGTGGAAACTGTTGGCGAAATAAACGACTTTGTTAGAGAATCAGCTGAGAAATTCTATAGAAACATTGACATTGAAAAAGTAAAAATTTTTCTTGTTTCAGCTGGAGAAAAAATTCTCCCTGAAATTGGCGACTTGGGAGAATACGCTGTCAAGTCCCTGACAAACAATGGTGTGAAGATTATTAAAAATACAAAACTAGTTGATGCGGAAGTAGATCATATCGTGCTTGATAATGGAATGAAAATTCCTTGTGCCACTTTAATTTGGGCAGGTGGAGTTACAGTAGATCCTGTTATATCGAAACTTGAAACTGAGCATTCTCCACGTGGAAATGTTATAGTTGACAAATTTCTAAAACTTAAAAATCATCCAAATGTTTTTGCACTGGGGGACTGTGCATCAATAATGGATGAAAGAACAGGAAAACCATATCCTCCAACAGCACAACATGCAGTAAGAGAAGCAAAAACAGCCTCAGAAAATATTATTTCGACAATCAGAGCAACGAACTCTGAAAAACCTTTTGTATATGACAGTAAGGGGTCTATGGCAAAAATTGGAAAAAGAAATGGCGTCGCTCTTTTGATGGGAAATAAAATTCATGGATTTCCTGCTTGGTTTCTTTGGAGACAATATTACTTGTCTACACTTCCTAATACTGAGAAAAAATTTAGAGTTGCTATAGACTGGTTTGCAGACTTGTTTTTCCCAAGAGATATTACTATTCTAAGTGGTGTAAAATGAATTTTTATTCAAAATTGAGGCAGATCATAGAGGTTGATAATTTGAAATTATTTTTTGGGAAGGATGAAAACTAAACTATTGAAATTTAATTTTTCACACCTATCTGCGTCCATTTTTATCCCCAATTTGGTAGGTGAATCTCCGTGATGTGGAATCCGAGATGAAACTATTATGTTACCCCATTATGGTCTGTGTCGTGCCAGATTTGAACCTAGGATAATATTTTTGTAATTGTGCCTAGTATCATGCACGTTGACGGTTCAAAAGGCAATAAAAATAATTGTAGAAAAAACAAATTTTTTCAAAGCATAATAAAATCTTGAGTATCTCAATAATTCATCAACATCTGTTTTCTAGACATCTTAATATACAGAATCTTTTTTGAGTAAAGCAAATGGAACAAGGCACAGTAAAGTGGTTCAACCGCACTAAGGGCTTTGGTTTTATCGAAAGAGAATCTGGCGATGATCTATTTGTTCACAAAACAGATGTTGAAGGATTCATCAATGAAGGCGATAAAGTCGAATTCGAAGAAGGCGAAGGTCAAAAAGGACCAGCTGCACAAAAAGTCAAAAAAACAGAATAGAAAAAATATTTTATTAATTTAAGATCTTATTTTTATTTTCTTAAATTAGTCTATTTTTTTATTTTTTTTCCTGCTTAACTGCGTCAATTTTTATCCCCAAAATGTGGCTGGGCCTCTAATGATTCAAACTTTTAAAATTATTTTTTGGGAAGGATGAGAAATAAAAAAAAGAAGAAAGGATCCTTAATTTTCTAAATGAATTAACGTGGAGTTCTTTCTCCGTGTTGCCCAACCTATCTTTGCGGCTTCAGATTTTAATAACACCGCCTCTTTTGCGAGTTCGTTCTTTAGTTTTTTGATTTGATACTCTATAACTCGTCTCTGGATACTGTTTATCAGATTCATCTTTGTATTTTCTGGAAATGATGGGAAAAGGAAGCCAGAGAAGAAAAGTTGATCCTTTACTAAGTTCTAACCATAGTTTGAATGAAATGTTATTTTGAAATTATTTTTTGGAAAGGATGAAAACTAAATTTTTTTAAATTATAACATTTATTGCATTACAAGATCATCCTTAAGATAGCATACACTACCTTTTTTTATTAAATTTGAAAAACACTGTGGGTATAATAAAGAACAAACGCAATTGAATGTATGAGTGAAAAAGAAGAAACAACCGAAACAAAAACTGAAACGGTTGAAAATTCAGATTCTACAGAAAAAGTTGAGGAATCAACCAAACCTGAAGTAGAAGAATCTAAAAACGAAGAAGCAAAATCCAGCTAATCTTCAACACCTTTTTTTATTTCCAACAAACCAACTCCACTTTATAACGTGGATTAGTCCGTACTTTTTACGCATGAAAAGGGGGGGGATACTATTTTTACTCTTTGTCGATAAACTCGTTAACACTTGAATCTATTTTGTTCCCCAAAAATGGTTCAAGCCTTTAACGATTTGAACCAAATAATTTAGAATACTAATTTTTATAATAAAATAGAAAAAAAATGCAATTTAATCCAAGTTTTATCTTAGAGAGTTTGCAAGTTCTTGCGAGTGTGCAATCTTCTCATCCAGAGTTAATGCTGGAAATTCTTCCATTTTGGATTTAAACTCTTCATGTTTTGCATCTTTTTGCTCATCAGATAGAGTTGCATATTCTGCTTTCATGTCTTTAAAATGAGTCATAATTATTTCTCTATCTTCATCAGAAATTGAAGAGAATGCTTGTTTCATTTCCTTGAATTGTGCAAACTTTGCCTCACGTTCTTCTGGAGTTAGTTCTGCAAATTTGTCACTTATTCCATGATGAGACCATTTACCATCAGTAGAATGATCAAATGACTTCTCAATAGTTGTGATTTTGTATCCTAGTAGTGCATCTATAACATTGATGGTTATTGATTTTGTCCCATCATCATTTTTAGTCATGCTTACAAGTTTCCAAACAAGGAATTTCTCACCTGCATCATTAACTGCAATACCCAGACTAGCTTTCTTTGTATCTGGATAATTGTATGTTGCAACAGATAATGCAATAGTATTATCCATTTCATCATGAGCAGTTTCTCTAGTTACTACTTTTGAACCTGATAGTTCACCAATCTGAATTTTCATGTATTTTTTGTGATAAGTGGCACCATCCCATTTAGAATGATCTCCACCTTCAGCAATTGCATAAGGTGCAGCAACTGCAAACATCAAAGCAAACACTGCAGCAAATGCTGGAATCATGTACTTTGTTTTAGTATTCATGTGAGATCTTTGAGTGATTTTCAACTAAAAAGGCTTGTTATACAATCACAAGTTACAATAGCCTCATTTTCAAAAATTACTTGCAAATATTCCAAATTTGAAATATTTTTGTCCGTTTTGTAACGAGTAGAAATTTGGATAAATCTTAAATGTTAAAACTTTCTAGCAGATTCATGGATTCAAAAATTGCAATGTTTTCAATACTTGCTTTAGCTGCAATATTTGCAATGGCACTTCCTATGGATATTGCGGTAGCTCAGACCCCTGATGTTTCTCCTGATGGTGAAGGTGAATACAAAGATGGAGACCATGAAGGAAAATCATGTCCATTCAAAAATAAAACTGCATCAGTAAATATTGGTTTGAATATCTAAATTTTCAGTTAATTCCAATTTAGCATTCATCTCTATCCCCAAGAAAGATTCAAGCCTCTAACGATTTGAATCCTAATTAGTCCTGAACTATACCAAATTATCATCAATGTGGGATGTGAAACATGACTGACTGGATAATGATCGAGGCAAAGTTTCCAAACAAATGCATATTGTGTAATGAGCAAATAGACATTGGTGATACCGCATATTGGAAGAAAGGAGAAGGTCTGAAACACTATCCTGAATGTACGATTGGATTTAGAGAATCTGATTCTAGGCTGATAATTTTTGATGAAAATGATGATTTGTAGTGATATAAAATCACAATAATAAAATAGATTTTTTCTATTCGATTTTTTATTTTCTAATCTGTTCAAATCTAAATTATTTTTTGGGAAGGATGATTCTTTAGATTGATTATGAATTATTTTATCTCGGTTTTTCAGATTCTTTTTGTTCAAAATGAACACACTTAATGTTAAGATAAAACATAGGTTAATTTTTTTACATGTTTATACAAATTCTGATTAATTATTTTTTGGAATACATTAAAATTAAAAATAGAAATCAGAGTGAAGGAAAACACGTCATATTTTTGTACAATTAAGGTAAAAATGATATTAACATCATGAAAAATAAGGAAGGAATTTGGAGATTAGAATACTTGGAACCTCTGATAAATGAAGACCTTGATGAACAAAATGATCTTAATGATGATTAGTTCTTGAAATTATTTTTTGGTAAGGATGAGAATTACTTAATTTACATTTAAAATAAAATTTTAATGAACGTTTAAAATGCCAATTTTTTGAGGATTCATTAATGAAAAGAACTCGTTTGTTAGTTATTGCAATTATAGTGGTTTCTGTAGGTTCGATAATTGGATATTTTGGGATTGCTTCCTCTCAGGATAATCCTTGGGATGGATTATCGTGTGAGGAAATGTTTGACTTTGCAATGAGTCCTGAACATCAAGAGATAACTATGGAACAACACATGGAATTTCATAAAGATTATGATCCTTGCAATCAAAACCCGTAGCCTTTTCTTTTTGTTTTTGATTTGAAATAATTTTTTGGGAAGGATGAGAATTTGAAAAATCTAGACTTTGATTATTCCATGCTCTACTAGATACTTTATACCATTGACAAAATCATCTTCTGAGATTAGTCCATCTGCCCACCAACCTGCATTGTTTTTAATCCAAGCAGGGATTTCATGAGTGTTTGAAGAGGCTTGTTGTGTTTTTGGAATTAGTATAATGTCATTTTTGATTAGAAATTGAATTCCTTGGATGAAAGTCCCATCATCAATTTGTCCTTCTGCCCACCAACCTGCATTACCTCGAATCCATTCAGGAATTGAGATTTCACTGTTTTGATTTCCAATTCTATCAATTACTATTGGTATAGATGTCCGTGCAATATCATTACCATTAAGATTTTCAAAATTAAGGAGAACAATTCCTGTTACGCCCTCAGGAATTAAAAATTCTAAAGTGTTGTATTCTTCTTTAGAGTCTGTGCTTGTACCGCTTTGTTGAAAAACCATTTTTCCGTTTTTAGTCATCGAAAAATCATAGGTCACTGCAATTGGTGTGTTTTTGAGAAAAACCTCCATGATGTTAAAATTTATTTTTACACCAGAGTTTGATTTCAAGTTTTTAGGTTCAGGTGACACTAATACTCGAAACTGACCATTCTCAGTTATTGAACTATATTGAATTTCATCTGAACTTGGTTTAACAAGAAATTCCATTCCATCTTGGTTTTCATTTTCATTGTAAATATTCAATAATTCTTTTTGATTAATAATAAAATGAACTAGTCTTACTTCTGAGAAAAAGTCGTCAATTCTAATAATATTATCAGAAAGTTTTACGTCGTTAATAGACATGGAAAATCCAGAAACTAGCAAATCTCCAAATGTTTTTGGAATAACTAATTCCTCATGTACTACAGATGTTTGGTTAATGTTATCAAAACTCCATTCAAATGGCATTGAAAATGAAATTTCTCTCGATTCTGGATTGTATTGGAAATTACTCAATTCATCATAATATGTAATGGATTGGATATTTTGTTCTCCAAAATTTGGGTCATTAATTGTATGAGTTTTTGTCTGTGCAATCGATATTCCTGATCTAAACAATAGTGGGTCATCTAATTTCTTTGAATAACCATCAGCAGTAAGAATCCTAACATCAAATTTGTAGAGTCCTCCCTCACTTAGTTTGGGGCCTTTAACATGGACCAGTCTGCTATCAAGTCCTAACAACGACCCAAAGAAATTCCCCCCTTTTTCCTCCACAATCTCAATTTAATCTGTAGCCTCTGAGATAAAATTAAAAACTATAAACCCATTATTTGCCTGAAATTCTTTTTCAAATAGAAATTGTTCTCCACGCTCTGATTTTATCTGAAATGTTACATCTCGTAAGGTTGTTTTTGAATTAAAGTCAATTAAAGAAATTGATATCTGTTGATCGTCATTTTCCTCAGGATTGTTAGTGGATGATGATACCTCTAGTGTTACTAGTTTTCCATCCAAATCCACAGGAGGAAATGTTTCAACACCTAATCCATGGCCATATACATCAAGAATTATTGGACCAGCTAATGAAATAGCTAGTAAAATAACTAGAATTGATAATTTTTCCCTCATTAGTATTTTTGATTCCGTAATTGTCTATTTAAAAATCTAGACTACTTTATTCTTAAGTCCATTTGTTTGGTTTTCCCCATTTTCTTTCCATCAATAGGAAGATGATCTTTATCTTCAAAGATAGCATGTTGGAATTTTGTTAAATTCTGAATTTCAGCTTTTCTGAATCATAGTGTTACAACAGTAGCAATAATTGCTACTATTGTAATGAAGACAGTGCCATAAGCACATATTCCAATTACATATAACAAGTTTTTTAACCTTGTGCATGAATTTTTGATTAATGAGAATACAAACAAGAACCGTATTTCCACTAATGATAGTTTTTGTAACTACCATTATGCTCACTGTTACGCCTGCATTTGCAGATCATGCAACTGCAAGTGTTAGCGCTCCACAAGGTACATCAGTTCCTGGATGTGAGGAAACAAACGAATGTTTCATCCCAGCTGAGGTAACTGTAGATGTTGGTGGTGTGGTAACATGGTCAAATGATGACTCGGCAGCTCACACTGTAACTGCTGGAAGTGCAGCAGATGGACCACTGGCGTCTTTGATAGTAGCTTGTTTATGGCAGGTACAACTTTCTCCCACACGTTTGAAGAAGCAGGTGAATTTCCTTACTTCTGCATGGTTCACCCATGGATGATAGGAATTGTAACTGTTCAAGCAGAAGGTGAGGATGACCACGAAGGAGAGGAACTATTGGTAGACATTGCAACCGGATCTGCAAACCAAGGTGAAAGCTTGTCAATTGATGTGACTTTCTCCATGATGGATGGTGATGATGTTGAACATGTCAACTATGACATCAAAGCAACTCAGAATGGTGAGGTTGTTCTTGATGAAATGGGTGTACATGATCACGATGGTGTAATGAATCACATGACAACCCCATTACCAGCAGCCGCATCAGATGATGCACCAGTAGAAGTTGAAGTAATGTTCAATGGATTTGGTATAGATGAACCATTTACTGGACCAATTGGTGAAGTAGCAACAACGCAAGTTGTTCCTGAATTTGGAGCAGTTGCAATGATGATACTAGCTGTTGCAATCATAAGCATCGTCGCAGTTACTGCAAAATCTAGAGTTATTCCAAGACTTTAGGAATCCACTCTTTTTCTATTTTCTTTTTACTGATAGCCAATAATTTCGTTAGCACTTTTAATAAAGAAAATTAATTTGGGGGTATCTCCTAATTGGCAAACGCCCCTCGAGGATTTGAAATTATTTTTTGGGAAGGATTCAAACTTGTCAGTAGAACACTTTATGAGCGTCCCTTGTGGCTTTTAATGAATTAAGAAAATGAAAACTAGATACAAAATACTAATCGTTATAGTTACAATCTTTTCAATTCTCTTTGTTCCTCCAAATGTAGCTGCATTTTCTTGTAATACTTTAGAAATTAAAGATATACAATGTCACATTATGGGGATGTCATTTTTTGGTGTACAGTTTAAAACTAATTTCTATGAATGGTTTGAATGGACTGATAGTTATCCATGTGGGGGAGTGTTAGCTCATCCTGATAGAGGGTACAATTGTATGACAATTGAAGATTATTGGGGGTTACCTCCAGAATTTTCACCAATTGCTGAACGGGAACATTATGAGAAATGAAAACTGGATTTCATGCCTATCTGCGTCCATTTTTATCCCCAATTTGGTAAGCGAATCCCAGTGGGCTATTTTACTCTGAAAAAAAGTCTTTAGCCTCAAAAAAGCCTGTTAATTCCTTTGAAAGCTGCTCAGAAAACAGTCCAAATAATTCAAAATCAAGATGATTCAGTTTTTTCTTACTAAACATTGCAACTACTGCGACTGATTTTCCTTTGTATGTTAATGGATAACCTGCAAATGATTTGAGCTTCTCTTTTTTTGCCCAATCATGAAGTTTAACTCTTGGATCATTGACTACATCATTTGAAACTACAGGCTTGTTGGTTTTAGCAATATGTCCAATTTTTAATGAATTTATAGATACTTTGGAGAACTCACCATCAATTCCTGTATATTTTCCAGCACTGAATTTAAGAAGGAGATATTTTCGTTGTTTATCTACAAACCAAATTCGTGCAAAGTATGCACCAAAATACTTTACAATAGATTCAACAATTTTCTGGAATCTCTCATTAATGTTATCATATTTTTTTAATGATTCTAAAATTTCATAAATTTTTCTTTTTCTCTCTTTGATTTCATGTTCATCATAAATCATGTAAGGGGAAGATTTTATTGTATTTGATTCATAGGAACGAAAGTCTGAAATCAACTCACCAAATCTATTTAGAAAATTATTTGTTTCAAGATCATATTGTTCAATAGAATCAAAGACAAAATGACATATCCAATCATAATCTCCACTTAGTCTACTAGAAAATGTACAAAACTGTGCATCCACAACATAGCTTGTTAATCGTTCAATAAGTTCAGGAGTGTCTTTAGAAAATTTAAATTTTAAAATAATTGTACGATTTATTTTTTCAGATAGAATATTTGGATTTAAAATTGCTGAGTAACCAAGTATAACATTATTTTTTTCTAATCTTTGTAATCGATGTCTAATCCCTCTATCAGTAATTGTATGTCCTAAACCACCAAGTATTTTTTGAAGCTCTTGGGATGACATTCTTGCGTTTTTACCAAGCTGTGATAGGATGATTCTATCTACTTCGTCTACCAACTAATTGGATTGGAGAAACAATGTAATATCAATTTCCAATCTGGACATTTTTTAATACAATATCGATTTTTAGGCTATAAATCATGTCCAATTAGGACAAAATATGACAAAAATCAGTCCAGCCAAACTATGTACTATTTGTTATCATAATACATCATGAAAACACAAACAATCCAAAAAGAACTCACTAGTACAACAAGTTTAGAATGGGATGCCAGACAACGAAAAATTGTAATTTTGAGCTTTGTAGTTACAGGTCTTGGCACAGCACTCATCTTAGGCTTGGGTACACTCCTAGGAAACTAGGAATCTTTCTTTTTTTCGGAACAAGAAAATGACTGCAATAATTAATAACAAAGAATGTCCAAAATGTGGCTCAGAGAAAATTGAATACAAAGATGACAAGTTTACCTGCAAATACTGCGAGTTATCTTTTTGTTGTTTTGGAGTAAATAAATGAAAAACATCTATTATGGAATTCTACCTGCCATAGCCATTTTGTTAATTCTGATGAATGCATTTTATGGCCACACTCTATTTGCATCGGCCTCTGAGCAGGTAACAGACAAGTATGCAGTGTATGTGCACTTGCAACCAGATTGGAATATCTATCAAAAGAATATACTTTTTGAGATAACTAACCTCTGGTACAAGACAGACTCCATTGAAACTACATTTGAGAGGAATATTGCCAATCACAACTATAACGAATTAAAATATCTTGGAGACAAATCATATGTAGAACTAAAACATGGTTTTAGCAATTGCCAAGATGAATGGCAACCAATGCTATACAGAAAAGCAGTAGATACGGTCCGCCACGAAATTGAATTTTTCCAGGGAAAACAACAAAGTTCAGATCCAGAAGTATCTGTGTATCCCGAAATTGAAAATGAATCCTATGACGTAGTTGAGCAACAATCAAAGATCAAAGATGGCTTTTCTCAATTCATTCCAATATGTACATCAAAAGAGAGTACTTCATATGATTATAGTATCAAAATAGACAGCGATGATTTAGGATTTGATGTATACTTTGTTTCATCTATAGATGAGCGAAACGACTTTCATGATTCTGGAGATAATTTTGACTTTTATACCGCAGATGGTTGCTATTCCAAAAACAAGAAAAGTTACAGCGGTACCTGCGATAACGTGGGAAAAAACAGTGGACTACTAATTGTCATTCCTGATGAACTAGATAAACCTCTAACCAAAGTTTCTGTATCCTTAAAAGAAAATGAAAATTAAACTTTTGAAATCATTTTTTGGGAAGGATGAAAAACCCCATTTTATGTAACTAGTAAGAAAAATTTACTCTAAAAATCTAAATTCGGTTTAATGATTTTGCAAAAAATGGCCAAATTACAACTAAGTGACCATCTCCAAATGGCTGACACTTTGAAAATAGAGAAAGCTTCTAGAGGAAAGGTAAGTATGAAAGTTAGCTGGTTTGATGTCAAAGGTAAAAGACATTACCAATCTTACTCCTTGAATGAAGGGGAACAAATAGAGTTTTAATTCACTCTTCATTTTTTCTTTGTTTAATTAGAAATTATTTTTTGGGAATTTTTTTACGTACCAAAAGATCTCTCCTAGGTTTAAATTATCTTTAAATACCAAAAGTCACATGTCAACCGAAACAAGAGACACAGTTTTCATTGGTAAGAAACCATTGATGGCATATGTTACATCTGCCCTAATTCAATTGGCAAACTTACCTGCTGTCAACATCAAAGCTAGAGGACTCAGCATTGGACGTGCTGTAGACGTTGCCCAAATCATCGCACGCAAAACAGAAAATGCCGGATATGTTATCGGAGATATTAAAATTGATTCCGAATTATTAGAGTCACAAGACGGTAAACCCAGAAATGTTTCAACAATAGATATTGAAATAAAGAGAACAGGATCTTAAATCAAAGTGAAATTTTTACTTGATTATGAATAAATTTAAGTTCATTTTTTTGGGAAGGATGAAAAATTAAAAAAATAAGTGAGTTATTCCTTATAATGAACTAATAACGACTTTCCCATAACAGGATGTACAGCTACTATGTTTTCGCCCTTTTCGGCTAGAAATCTGTTTACTACATCTTGAAGAAATGCATCCTGGGATAATTGTTCAGCTTCAAAATATTGTATTTTGTGAATCATTAAAGTGAAAATCAATTAAGATGATATTAATGATTCTGAAAATCATAATTTACATTATTTAAAATTATTTAACTTTGTATCTTGATTACCATCTGTGAATTTGGATATAATTTGGGAATGAAAATAAAAACAATCTTTGCTTTTGACTAGGTATGAGTAAAACTCAGGCCATTTCAGAAACTAAATCCGAAGGAAAAATTTCCGTGTGCGATATAATGAAAACCAATACCTCTAAGATTATTCAAAAATTTGAATCACAAATTCCCTCCCGATTTCAACAATACTCTGATCTTTATGCCGCATATCTGCACACAATTGATGATGTTTATGGCACTTGTTTTATTTCAGAAAAAGAATTTTTTGACAAACTAAACATTGATCAAGGAGTTCTACATTCCATTCAGGAGTATACCAAAAACCTCACGGATACATATTTGGCTCAGATTGACCTATATGCAAAGTCTAGAGAAGAGTTTGTTCAAACGCATATTTCGTCTCTTAAAGTATATGATAATTTTTTGCATTCAATGATGAACTCGTATGCAAAAACTTTATCTCAACTCAATAAAGTGGGAGATTCATCTAACAAATAATCCAGGTATCTTTTTACTTAAAGGACTGAGGTAGGGAATTTTTCTAATATCTTTTGATTCTTGAAACTGTTTACTGCATATGCAATTTTATCAATTCGTTCATCAAGCAATTCAAGTTCAAAACTACTCATCTTTTCTAATTCGCATTCTGGGCAGGGATTTGCCGCTAATTCTCGTATTCCATCATAGGTTAATCAATTGAATTCTAGAGTCAACTTTTATCATAATATCTAGGTCATAATAAAAAATAAGCAATGCGAATACAATGCCATACTATGCAATCATCCCGCATAAAAGAAGATAAAATCAATTAAACATTTGGGTAATTATCACCCCTGAGATTAGAATTTAGAGTATAATATTATCAATTTGGGATTGATTCAGAGTGAGAAAAAATGGCCTATTGTATGGGAAAATGTAAGAATTACAAGGCACTAAAACCAATCGGAATAGGTAGATATGCTGCAGGACAAAAAAGGTGCAATTCTTGCGAAATTTTTGTAAATTATGAAGGGAACGCTTGTCCATGTTGTCATACACTATTACGATGTGTACCTAGAAGTAGAATAGGCAAAGAAATGTATCTAAAACAATTATCCAAAAACACTTCATTAGATGTTATATAGCTCAGTTACTAAATCAGTTTGATGTCACTAGACATCCGATACATCAACTAGACTGCGTAGCCCTGCAGAACAAAAATGGCGAACAGGTCTTTGACCTGACAAGAGAGGTAATCTCTCGAGGTTCTGTGAAAATGGGGTTACACCATTTAATTTTGTCACTTATGTATTTGTAAAAGTAAAGAGTTTAGAAAATAAAAAAGAGTTTAAGGATTTTTGTACTTGAATGAATCTGGCCAGGTTTGAGTATCTTTAAGATCACTTGTACTTGTACCGCTATACTCTGTTGTTGTTTTTTGCGTATCAACCATACACATTGGGCAGTGAGGATGATACCCTGAACATTGGAATGTAAAACCATCAGCTAGTACGAATTTTGTTTTTCCACTGAATGTTTCATCCCCATCATGCAGTGTGACTAACGTATAATCCACAACATCACAGGAAAGATACATAAATTGTCGAAACGCTACATCGTCGCCACGTTTGAACAAGTAAACATCTACATCAAAATCTCTGTAATCACTACTCGATGCAGAACCTAATGCATAAGATTTGTCTGTTACAGTGTATAGTTTTGGTTTATCTCCACCGACACCACCAAGTAGTTGAAATTGAACAGTGTCAGACCTAATGTATCCTCCCAATTGGTTAATAATCCTGAATGAATCTATTATTTCCTCTCCATCCTTATTGAAGTGGAAAATGGCACGAATTTTAACATCGCCAATAGTGTCTTTTACATAATTAGGGTCCTCAGGTTGTGTAAGATCCACAAAATGTCTGTGTGGATCAATGCCTGATGACGATACGGCTGCGAAAGTCCGGTGTCAATGCTTGTGGTATTAACAGGATTGCTATTATCCCAATAATTGCAGCAATTCCAGGAATTCCTTTTGGAGTCATGATTGAAAATTTTATTCCAATCCGTTACTTAACACACTATTATGATTTTCATTGTTGATTTTCAAATTTGATTTTAACTTTTGAGGAATTTTTTTCAGAAAACAATACTATACATGATTAGAAAAAAATATCCTTTAGAAGATATTTTTTGCAACTATTCCCAAAATTTAGTGCATTGCCACTCATTGCAGTCCTACATGATTAATACAATACTTGAACATATTCAACAATGGACAATAAATTAATAATTATTGCCGGCATAGTAGTTGGTGTAGCAGCAATATCTGCAATTGAAATATATGCTACAGTAAACCAACATAACAATCTTTCAGATGACTTGGTTCTTTCAGAAGCAGCTAAAGAAGGAAGTTTTGCATCGCCATCTGGACTGGGTGCAAACTTGAACAAAGAGCAATGGCATGAGGATCCCTATGCAGACCTAGCAAAAAAGATTAGAGAAAAGGCCGGAAAGTAACCAAAAAAATCACCTTATTTTTTTATATTCATAATCAGCCAAATTCAATTTTGATAATCATATGTCTCCATTAATTACTGCCACAACTAATTACAGGTATGAATTTCGAGGGACTCCTACAAACTATAATGGACTCTGATGTAAACATTAGACACAGCATAGTTGCTGATGCCGAAGGAAACATCATCACTGTTAATCATCGTGATGGAGTTACCAAGTATTTATCTGAGGAGGAAACAGCGGCTTCACTTAAACGGGCAGCTAGTGCTTGGAAAGCAAGAAAACAATTGAGCCCAAAGATAGGACCGGGAGTATACGCACTTGCGGTATTTGAAAAGATCACCAGGATCACTCTTCCCTTAGGAGCGAATAATCTTCTTTTTGTGAGTATGGGTTCAGGAAAAACCAGGGGGGATCTTCATGAAGGTGGCCAACAACAAATAGTAGAGCATGTCTTGAACATACTAGATGGAGATCCAACTACAGAGTGATCTTTAGTTTCAGCAATTCTACCACAAATCAAAGAAATCTGTACTTATAATGAAGCGATGCAGGAAATCTGAAAAATCCAAAATATATCATTTTCAACATAGATAATTGTAACTTATCTAATATTACTGACTTTCAAAAAACTAGGCGATAAAGATGAATCAAATTAAAATTTCATTTGGGATAAATAAAATGCTAATTTCATTAGTTTTGGCAGTATCAATAATTAGTATATCATCAATTGCTTTATTGAGTTTTAATTCAGCAACAGAAGTACTCGAAGAAAGAATAAAAGATCAGTTAACTAGCGAGTCAACCATACGCGGAAATTCAATTTTATCATTAGTTCATACAAGAATTTTAGAAATGAATTTGTTGTCTGCTGATCCAATGATTAGAAATTTAGTTCATGAACTAAATCAAATTGAATACCAGTCAGAATATTATTCAAAAATTCAAGATAAAAAACGTGATTTTCTGATTCAAGTTCAAGCTTTCCAAAAAGCAGTAAAATTTTCAATAGGTTTCGAGGATGTCAAGGTTATTGGAAAAGATGGAAGAGTATTTTTTTCACTTGTAAGCCTTGATAAAACAGATAATTTTTCTCAAGATTCACGATTCCTTCAAGGATTAATAGCACCTTTTGTTGATTTCGAACAAGCACCAAATACTGCCAATAAGATGATAGTTACTGTACCCATTTTTGAATTAGAAAGTGGTTGGGGGTCTGAACCAATTGGAGTAATAATTGCAACACTACGAACAGATGATCTAAATGCAATTTTGTTGGACAGGGGCGGTTTAGGAGATTCTGGAGAAGTTTATCTAGTAAATGAAAATTTCTACATGATTTCAGAATCAAGATTTGTTGAAGATGCTCCATTTAACCAAATTGTCGATACTTTACCAGTACGGGAATGCTTTGAGAATGGTAAAGAATACAGTGGAATCTATTCGGATTATCGAGGAAATCAAATTTTTGGCTCTACGTTTTGTGTGAAAGATCTTAATTTTATTTTACTTGCAGAAATTGATCAAGAAGAAATATTCGAACCCGTTATTGTTCTTCAAAATAAAATCCTTCTGGCTGGGCTCTCAATCATGGGTGGTATGATAATACTTGCGTTCTTTTTATCTAAACTAATATCAAGACGTTTAATCAAGCTTAGAGATGCTGCCAATGAAATAGCGCAAGGAAACTTTGGTATTAGAACCAACATAAAAACCCGTGATGAAATCGGACAGCTTTCCTTATCCTTTGATGAAATGGCAGAAAAGCTTCAAGAGGCAAAAATAACAATTAAACAAAAAGAAGAGATCATACAACAGCAAGAAGATATTCTACTGAAATTTTCTGAGCACATCCAAAATGATTGTGTAGGTGTAATTGACATGAAAGATTCCACTAAAATTTCGGCTGAATTATCTGGTGAAGATGTTACCAAATTGTACGAAATTTTTCTAAACTTTATGGCAAAAATTGTTCGTAAATATAATGGTGAAGTAATAAAGACCATTGGAGATGCATTGTTATTTAGATTTCCAAATGTGGATCCTAGTAAACCTGCGGTAATGAAAAATATCTTGGAATGTTGCTTGGCTATGATTGAATCTCATGGCAAACTAAAAGAACAACTACAAGCAGAAAATATGCCTGAATTAAATTACAAGGTTAGTGTAACATATGGTTCTGTAAAGGTAGCTCAAAGTACTACTTCTAATGTTAGTGATATTTTCGGACCAACAGTAAATCGATGCTTTAAAATCAATTCTCTATGCCCAACAAACAGAATAGTAATAGGCGATAATATGTATACAATTTTAAAGGATTTTGAGGAATATGAGTTTGCAGAATTATCTGACAATGAAATGAAGCAAAAATATGGCTATACAATTTTTGAAGTTAGACGAAAAAGTTAGGTTAGTTTTGGTTGTAAAATAACAAAATAATCCAGGTTTCAATTTAGAGTAATGGAACCCCCTCCCTTCTTGGAAAAATCTGCACTAGAGAATAAGATTTTAATTGTTTTTCGGGAAGGGTAAGAATTATTTTATTATCATTTTAGACTGGTATTTTTTAATAACACTAAATTAATCTCTGTTTTAGTGGTTAAATACATGAACTCAAATATCATACATGAGAATCAAAATTGAAAATCTGAGTCTTCTTTTAATTTAAAACAGGGTAATTTATTAGATAAGGAAATGATTACTGATACAATTTATGATCATCTAAAAGATATCCAGTCCACCAAAATAAAGAACATGATATCAAAACCCACAATTATTGAACCAACTGAAACTCTATCTTCTGTAATTAATAAAATAACTCGAAATAAATCCTATGATGTATTTTGTATTAATGGCAAAACTACATTATCAACAAATATTCTTTCATTAATTAATGCCAAAAATATTACAAGTATGAAAGTAGAGTCATTTCTTTCTGTGGTTCCATATGTCTCTCCAAGTGATTCTGTACAAAAAGTATCCCATATAATGACTCATTATAGAACGAGAGAAGTTCCTGTTGTTAGCAAAAATAAAATCATTGGGGTTGTCACTGCAAAACAAATTCTAAAATTACTTTCCTCAAAGGATAACAAATGGATAAAGGCAAATCTAATTTATACTCAAAATCCAATCACAATCACTTCAGATGCACCACTGAGTAGTGCAAAACGAATAATGATCAACAAAAAAATAGATCATCTCCCAGTAATCAACCAAGGCAAAATAAAGCAAGTTTTGACCTCGTTTCATCTGCTTGAGGCTATAATTCCAAGGGAAAGCTTAGGCCGTTTCTCTAGGGGTGCTAATCGAGTTCATAAATTAGAATCAAGAATTGGAAATATTGGTAGCAGCAGAATTCCTCAATGTTCACCTAATGATGATTTAAATAAAATTCTCAAATTGATGCTAAAGACTGACACAACATGTTGTCTAGTTAACCTCTGGGATAATCTACAAGGTATAATCACATTCCGAGATATACTTGGCTTATTAGCATCCAAAATAGAGGCACAAATTCCTTTATTTATTGTTGGAATGCCAGAAGATCAGCGTAATGCTAATTTAATTAGCTCCAAATTTAAAAAAACTCTCAAAAGATTACAACAAACTTATTTAGAAATTTACGAAGCTAGAGTTTCAATTAAAAAACAAAGAAGCGGTGGAAAAAAAGAAGGAAAATTTAATGTAACAATTATGATCTCTATATCTCATCATGCACCGTTAATTTACAAATCTGTAGGATTTGATCTAAGTGAAGTCTTAGAAGATCTTAGCCAAAAACTATTGAGGAATTTATCCAAACGGGCAAAACAAAGATCGAAAATCAGTATTAGAAAAATGGGATTACCTGTATTCTAATTATGAAAATTAGCAAAAAATCACCTAAAGAAAAATAGGAACTAAATAAAATACCCTAATCTAATTAGATTCGAATCGTAACAAACTCGCTGTTAAGACAAAAAATGATGTTTAGAACATCGAACAAATTTAACAATTCTCTATGAGAGAAATAAAAGAACCATTCAGATTTAACCATGAATCATATAATACTGTAATGAGTAAGTGCTAATTTCATGATTATAGATTATAGTTTTTTATTGATTAAATATATTCTCAAAAAAAATTCAATTCACAATAGCCTTGATGATATCTGTTTTGCTAATAATTCCTGCAATAGACCCATTCCCATCTAGTACAATCAAACCACTGACATCATTTTCTAAAATTAACTTACATGCACTTGATAACTCTTCATTAAATTTTATAGATACAATACCTTTAGTCATTACCTCTCTTGCTAGGGAAATATCTCCAAATCCTTCTTGAGAAAGAAATCCCTTTCTAATTTGGTCTAAAATCATCAATCCTGAATCATCTTCCTCACTACCTAATTCAATTGATATTCTAAATAGATCTCTAAAGGAAATAATGCCTATGGGTTCTTCATTTTGATTTTTTACAATTATTCTTGACACCTTATTCTCAAGCATTTTTCTTACTACTTTGAATAATGGCGCAGCAGAATGAGTATACACATAATCATGTGTCATATAATCAACTACTTTTTTCTCTGACGGATTTTCTAGATAATATTTTACAAGGTCTGTTTTAGTAAATATCCCCTTGATATTTTCTTCTGAGCCAATTGTAAGCGAACTAACTCCTTTTTCAATCATAGTTTTTGCTGATTCTTTTGGGGTTAATCCTTCTTCAACAAATAATATTGGTTTCATTATCTTACTAATTGGAATATCATCTAATCCCTGTGTGGAGGTCTCTGAAAAAAGGAATAATCCAATATCTTTTTCAGTGATAATTCCTACCGACTTTCCAGCTTCTACAACAATTAACCTACTTAGTTTAAATTCTAATAATTTTTTGATAATATCTGATATTGTTGAACTTTTTAGAATGGTGATTGGTTTGTTACTAATTTCATTAATTGACAACAACTAAACCCAATTTGATTTCTATAAAAATGGAAGATTTAATTTTCATTCCTGAATGTCTCCTTTTCCTCTACAAATTCAGAATTAGACTCTACAGGAAGGATAATCTCTCTAGACTAATTTCTGCCTAGAAGCCTTTTTCAAATTTTAATAATAAATTTACGCCTAGTATGAACCCGATTAGTCAAAAAGTTCAATTTGTTATGAACTAGTGAATGATAACAAATTCCCTTAAAGGACTGAATTATTTTTTGGGAAGAATGAATAAAAAAAGAAAAAGGGAAATTAGTTACTCTACCCAGATTCTACCTGTTCCCCTGTCTGCTGAGAAATGCGGAATCAAAATTGAGGGGAAAAATAAATGGTTAACTTTAATTCAAAATGCAAGCAAAAACTATTGATCTTTTAAATCTGATTAATATGTAATAGTATATCGAGTAATTGGAATGGCGACACAAAATTTATCAAATTATGAAAAAACTAAAAGTATCTCCTTCAGACTGCCAAAAAGAATACTAGAACAAATTGAATTAGAATCCGTTCAAAATAATGTTTCTGAAAATGTCCTTGTCAAACAAATCCTTACAAACTATGTTGACTGGTATAGACTCTCAAAAGGAATAGGAATGATGCCAATCACAAAAGAATTGCTTCAAAAACTAAGCAAGCATCTTGACGTTATGTCGATAAACAATATCGTAGAAAATATCTCCTCCATGATCAAGAATTTCAGCATCATAAAGTATGGAAGATATGATCTAAATACTACTCTTGATTCGCTATCAATGTACCTACAAATGTCAAATTCTCAGATGGTTCACCTAAAAGAAAGAAACACTCACAGATTTCTAATTAACCACTATCTTGGAATTACATGGTCGCTTATTTTGGAAGAACTATTCAGGGTTATTTTTAGGGAGTTAATTCCTGACACACATATTAGATCAGAAACAAAAGAGGATTCCATAATACTCTCAATAGTTTTAACCACTCTTCAAGAAAATAGTTTAAAATCTTAATTCCAATTTTGAAAAGAACAACTTAGATCCCTAATTTTACAGTGAGAAAAAATTCGGAGGAGCCAAATTTAGATATGTTACATGTGGACATAATTTCAAATTTTTTGGAAGTACCTTTTGCTCTAAGAAATGTTATGAGGATTATTTTTTGGAAATTTTGATAGATTTACGCCAGGTATGAACCCGATTTGTCAAAAAGTTCAATTTGTTATGAACGAACTAATCCTATTAAAATTATTTTTTGGGAAGGATGAGAATTGTAACAAAAAATTCATTACATTTTTGTAAACTTAAAACGAACTGAAGGGTTCTAAATTTAATGACTCACAAAAAACTTGCCTTTATGGCAATACCCGTTTTAGCTGCAATAATGATCTTAGGAACAATTGCACCAGCAAGTGCAGGAGGATTTCTAAACGTAGCAGTGGACGTAAAACCCAATTCATGTCCTAACAAAATCAACGTTAGTTAAATGGAGTACCCGTAGCAATTCTTGGATCAGCTGATTTCGACGTAACTGAGATTGATATTTCAACTCTTGGAGGATTTCCAGTTGAGAAAATCCGTTATGAAGATGTAGCAACACCTATTGAAGGTATACCTAAGGATCAATTCGATTGTAATGAAGATGGACCTGACGGATTTATTGACTTGGTTTTCAAAATCAACATGGAAAACGTAGGCTGTCCACCTGACGGATCTGCACCAGCATTTGGTATTTCGGGCGAACTTTTAGATGGAACTCCATTCTCTGGTTTTGACATCGTTGAGGCAATAAATAAAAAAGGATGCGCATAACCAAAATAGAATCCTAACACCTCTTTTCTTTTTATTTTTCTAAATTAATTTGAAATTATTTTTTGGGAAGGATGAGAATTAAAAAAATTAATTGGTTGGATTCATTGCAGCAGCTCTGTCTTTTACTTTCTGATCTACTACTGCGATTACCATTTCACCTTCCTGGACTTGACATTGACCAATATTAACTGCAAAACCATCCAAGGTTTCTGCTATACATCCTGATTCAGTTATTGCAATCACTTTAACCCACTCTGTTTGTTCTTCTGGTGCAATAAAGAACAACATATAGGCCAACAGGGGGAGTGCAATTGCTGCAAGAATACCAGAAACTATTAACATTGATTTTTTATCGGATGATTTTTTTGGCTGTTTATTGAAAGATGACATGCTGCAGATAAATTGAATATTAGATTTAAGGGATATAGGTATTTTTCAAAAATGATATTCGTGAATTATCTTTTTTAGAGATATTTAGATTGTAGAAATGTTGCAATCTAATATCAAATTATTATTTGTTTGTGCAGGTCTTATTGCAGCCTTCTTTGCAGGGTTTGTATGGCCATTTTATAATCTGATTCCAGAATATGTTACTGAAGAAGTAAGAGTTGTGGATAATAAAGATGGCAAATGTTTTATTCACACAGATGACAACTATTTGATTCCTGCAGGTGATGCGTGCGGGGATGCAAAGGCAGGAGATAGAATCCCTGTGGAGTTTGATGTAAAAATCAAAGATAGAATGGATGCAGCAGTGAGACATCCATAATTTTTTTTATTTTTTGAAATACACTTATTACAAATTTAAAAAACAAATTTCATTATGAGTAATATTTTGACTATTCCTGAATGGCATAAAAAAGTAAAAACCAATTCAAAAATCATGTTAGTTGTCGTAGATATGCAAAAATTATTCCTAACTGATCAAAAATCACCTTGGATGAATAAAAAATTACTCTCAATAGTTCCAAATATAGAGAAACTAATCAAAACTCTTGAAGCAAAAAATGTGATATTTACTCGCTTTACACCTCCTAAGAATTGGCAAGATGAACATGATTCTTGGCAAACATACTATAGAATAAACCAAAAAATCACTACAAGTATTCTAGGAACTACAGCATTAGGTATAATTGATAATTTCATTCCATACATTCCAAATTCATCTGTAGTAAATAGAAAGAAATCAGCATCAATATTCACGACAGGAAATTTTCATTCCAAAATAAAAAAGAAATCTACAAAATTTCTAATTTTTACCGGCATCGAAACTGATTACTGTGTGCTTTCAAGCATATTGGATGCCATTCATTTGGGATACTATGTGATAGTAGTAATGGATGCGTGTGCAAGCAGTAAAAAACAAGGTCAAAAACACGCAAAAGGAATCTTTGAAAGATTTCCAGAGCAGCTTTGGGTCACATCTACAAATGATTTGACAAATCATCTTCAAAATTCCAACAAATCATAACGTACAACATTACCTAGTTTAGGTAAAATTCGTGACTGAGAGGGGGGAGTGTCTTTTTACTCTTTGTCGATAAACTCGTTAACACTTCAAAATACCATATGAACCCGATTAGTCAAAAAGTTCAATTTGTTACGAACAAGTGAATTGTAACAAATTCTGTTAAAATTATTTTATTAAAAATAGAAGTGAGTCTTGGTAGATCCACACTAAATCTTGAGGGCATCTAACTTTTAGTTCAATACCGCAATTGAGTTTTGAAATTATATTTTGGGAAGAATGAGAATTAAAACTCAAAAAAAAAGAAAAAAAGGGAATTATTCTGTATAATCTCTTTCTTGATTCTGGCTACCCAAAAATTCTTGAAAGAGATAATAGTTCATTTATCGTCTTTTTCCTCTTGATTTTATACCGCTTCTTTTAGCAGTTGTACGTCTTACAGTTTTACGTTTGGTCGTTCTTCTTGCACTAGATTTTTTTCTAGTCAGAGAGGCTCGTCTTTTGGTTGCTGTTCTTCTTTTTCTTGTAGCAGCAGTTTTGCTGCCTTTATCTTTGCATTTCGTTTTCTAGTTCCTGCTGCAACTCCCCCAATAACTAATATTTTTTTATCCATAATATTTCAAATTTGATTTTAATTTTTAAATGCGTTTTTCCAGTAAGGTGAAAAAATTCATTCAAAAAATAAAATGATCTATTTTACCACTAACACAGGCAACCTTGAATTATTGACTATTCCATGTGCAACACTGCCAATATAACTGGCCTTTGGAGATCCTAATCCTCTTGAACCAATCACTATGACATCAAATCTACTTTTACGGGCAAATCCAACTATCGTATCCACGGGATTTTTTGAAGATGCAATCTTTTCATTGAATTCTATTCCATGACGTGCTGCACTAGTTTTAGCAGATTCCATGAATTTTTTAGCTTGTTTGCTTAACTGAGATCTGTATGATTTTATGTTTATTTCATAGGAGGGAGGAAATTCTGGCAGTACATGTATTCCAGTGATTATCCCTTGTGATTGTCTTGCAAGCGATATGGCCTCATTTAGTCCACGAATTGAGTTTGCCGAACCATCAATTCCAACAAGTATTTTCTTGAATCTATTTTGTAGCATAGCGGTAAATAATATTAGTAGAATAATAGTGTAGATACAAATCTCAAAATTGAACAAATTGTGATTAGAAGAGATAGGTAAACCAAGCTCAAGGATCATAATTCTGTTGGTTTTTTTATTTTCCATATTATAACACCTAGTTAAACGGTCTTCTTGTCATTTATTCTATTTTAGAACCGTTTGTTTTAAATTAAAAATCAAGTTATCTGAATTATCATGAAATGGCATTTTGATGATTTTATTTATGGTTCTATTGATGGTGCAGTTACGACTTTTGCAATTGTTGCAGGTGTAGTAGGTGCCTCATTATCTCCAGGAATTATTTTAATTCTAGGTTTTGCAAATTTGTTGGCAGATGGGTTTTCAATGGCTGCAGCAAGCTACCAAGCCTCAAAGGCTAGAAATGAGTACATCGAAATGAAAAGAAAGCAAGAGGAATGGGAAATTGACAATTTAGAAGCACAAGAGAAAGAAGAGATTCGAGACATCTATACCAAAAAAGGATTCAAAGATGAATTGCTTGAGGAAGTAGTTCGGATAATTACATCAAGACGAAAAGTTTGGGTAGATACAATGATGAAAGAAGAATTGGGTTTAATAGAAGACGAAAAACGTCCCTTAGATAGTTCAATTAGCACATTTTTTGGATTTAATCTGATTGGAATAATTCCACTGATTCCTTTTATGATATTTATGGCAATGGGAATCGATCCTAATTCTGATGCCTTTGCTTATTCAATAATATTTGTTATGTCCGCATTTTTCATAGTTGGGATAATCAAAGGAAAGATTGTTAAAAAATCAAAAATCAAATCAGGTTTGTTTACTCTCATTATTGGTGGAGTTGCAGCAATGATAGCGTATTTGATAGGATACGGACTGAATTTTCTAGTTCAATAATTTAGATTGATTGATTCTACTTTCTGACAATTAATCAAATTCGTTATCTTCACCAGATGTTCTAGATGGACGAATTGGTATATAGAAAATTGATTTACTACCCATCATACAGTCAACACTCGCCTTTTGAAATCATTTACTTGCTCTACAAATTGGCAGTTTCTGCAGCAGTGCCACTGCCTGAATAGTAGACCATCAATTTTTGGCTGGCTTTGAATTAAGAAGATTTTTTCCTCACATTTAGGGCAAAGCAAGGGTATCCTATTTTTTATCATGTTTTGATTGCATTCAATCATAATACCACCAATCTACTCACAAATTGTACTTCAACACAGACCATTTACCACATCTAGAACAATTGATTTGTTTTGTATCATACATGCTCAATTTTCGATATCTCCTTACTTGCAACATCTTTGACTGTTTTTGAAAAATTCATCATTTTGTAAACGCTTGCAACAATATTTTCATAGATTTCAATTACTAATAGTAATAATCTTAATTTACACTTAAATTCAATACTACCCTTGCGTTCTTATGGCGAAATTCAAAAAAATCCTTGTACCACTTGATGGTTCTAATAACTCAACTAGAGGATTAGAGCGTGCTATTGAAATTGCAAAAGAAAGCAAGGCAGAGATAACTGGATTTTATGTATTTCATTTGCCACTCCTAGCAGGTGTAAAGTATACCCAAAAAATGAAAGGCGACGCACAGAAAAGGGCTATCAAAGCAATTGGTCCTGCAATGAAACGTGTTCAGGGAGCAGGATATTCATTCAAGTATAAAACTGCAGGTGGTCACACAGGCTCTGAGATTGTTAAATTTGCTCAAAGGGGAAAATATGACATGATAGTTATTGGAGCAAGAGGAATGGGAGGTGTTAGAGAAGCATTCCTTGGAAGTACCTCTAATTATGTAATGCATAAAACAAAGATCCCTGTTTTAGTGGTAAAATAAACGCATGTGGATTACCTAACATTTTTCTAGAGTAGTAAACGAGGCATTACGAACACAACTAAAATAGATTTTTCAATCTTTACCCTTCCCAAAAAATAATTTAAAACAATTTTTCGTAACTTTATTTTGTTACAATTTAGATTCTTTGAGTAATTTTATATTGAAACATGTCCACAGAAAAAAAGTCTAGGGTTGTCACCATATTTGCAAACTTGCAATTGGTCTTAAACTCTAGATGTTTCAGATGTAAAAAAATGCTTCAAGATCTGAAACTTGATTTTTTCTGAAAAACTTGTTTGTTTTCAATTCTCATCCTTCCCAAAAAATAATTTCAAAATTAAATTAGTGTAAGAAACGTGGTATCTTCTTTACAATATGAGAAACAGATACTCGTCCTGGTCCTGCAACTATAATCACCAATACTCCTGAAAGTAAAAGCAAATCAATTTCATATCCACCTTGGCCTGTAAGATTTGATGCTTCTTTTACATGAAATATTGCACCCAACATTACTATTGACAAAATCGAAGCCGAAATTCTACTCAAAACTCCAATAATTAGAATAATTCCGCCAACAGTCTCAGCTAGTGCTATTGGTATCTGTAACTCTGGTGGCAAACCAAGTTGTTCTGTTAAAAAGCTAAGAAATCCTGGATTGAATTTTCCAATACCATGAGAGATAAAAATTACCCCGATCGCAGTACGCAGTCCCATAAATGCAATATCAAAAAATTTGTTTTCAGAGAATTTTGCATCCACCAATTTCTTTTACAATAATTTAAGAAAAATAAAAAGAAAGAAGTTAGAGTTATAGTGAACTCATGCATAGTTTTCTTTGACTTTTTTTCATATCATGTGACCAAAAAATAATTTCAAAACCTAAAGAATTCCTTAAACAGGTTTAATTTCATGGAAACACATGAAAATCTCAATTAGGAAACCAACAAAGAAGGAAATTCCAATTATCCTTGGTTTACTTTATGAACTTGGAAGACCTAGAGCAAAACAAAGTTCTGATGCCAATATCTATGAAAATCACTCAAAAAATAAATGGGTTATTTACCCATTCTATTAGATTGCAATCAATAGGCTTATGTTCCTACCATTTACCAAAAATTATTGAAAACATTATTCAAAGGCGTTATCATAGTAGCAGGAATTATTCTCGGTGTTCTTTTAGTATTGAATACGGTTAATCCTTAGATTCTAAACTCATCAATACGCTTAAGTTTTAGAAAACGTAACCAATATTATGGGATTCTTAGACAAATTCAAAAAAACCAAAAAGACATCAACTGATTCTGAAAATAGGTCAGCTGAACAAGAAGAGATGAAAGAAGAACAGCATGAACTGGACTTGAAAGAAAATTATGAAAGTGATGAAAAATATGAAGAATCTAAAGACTAGATAATCATACTTTAATTCATAAAAAATATCTTTTAATGACTGCTGAACGAGATTCTAATGCTGAAAAACTTGTTGAAAATGCTTCAAAATTATTTAATATAGAAATTTCATCTTAGAACAAATACCATCCAAAATAATTAGATCGATAAGGTACCTATGCAATGTTTTTTCGACTCCCTACATATCTTACCTTTGTAATTACCTTACAGGGTAAAGACAAGTGTCAATTTCCTTTTCATACTTCATCTTATTCTTTTTACAATAAAATTAGTTGATAAAACCCTTTCCAACAATTATCCCGTTATTTCTGAATTTTCAAAAATCTTTTATGTTCAAATTTTTCCCAAGGAAAAACAACATACTCTACTCCTTTTGTTTGAGTAGCAAAAATAAGCTGTTTTGGGAATTGTTTTCCTCTTCGTGCAAAAAGTGTTGCATATACTAAGGATTTTGGATTTTCTGCCTTTGGAAATTATTTTTTTAAAAGTGTTGCCTGAATCATAAATATCATCTACAAAAATAGAATCAATTGGAATTTGATTTTTATCGACTAAGATTTCATCAATTCCCAAAATATCTGCAATTATTCTTGCAGGAACTAGTCCTCCTCTAGATATTGTAGAAACGCTATGAAAATTGATGTTATTTTTTTTCTCTAAATTTTGCCAAAGTATATTTGATAATTCCTCCACTCTTTTCCAAGTCACAATATCCGATTCCTTCATTTTACCATTATCTAATATGTGGATGGAAATTTAGTTGTTCTGGTATGGTAAATTTTTTTCAAACATCCTACTAGAAATATTTTTTTTATTGAGTTTTTTCATGAGTTCCAAGTATGCAAAAAATACAGAAATCATAATACATATTTGATATTTTTTTCGTGCAACCACATTTACATGGGCACTTTTTTTGGCGCAATATCATATCTTAAGACGGGTTACTATTTCACAATTAGCAAAGAACAAGGAGAATTATTTGCTAGTTTGTTTGAGACACTTCCAAGGAAAAATCGTAATGTTCCCCCAAGACCCTTACTTCCAACTATAATTAAATTACATTTTTTGTTTTTGGCAAGTTTGATTATCTCGTTGGCTATATTTCCCTCCTTCATTATGATAGTTACATCAAGTCCTTTGTTTTTGGCAGTTTGTTCTCCTTTGGTAAGAACCTTTTTCCCAAATTTTCTAAGAATTCCGAGATATTCCTTCCTATCTAACAATTCTAGCGGGTGCGGTTTATCAACAACATAAACTAAAATCAGATTTGATTGGTAATTTTTAGCAAGATCACAAGCCTGGAGGAGAGCCTTTTGAGAATACTCTGAACCATCTAATGGAACAAGAATATTCATGTATAACGATCTCCGCATAATAAAAAAATAGGCTTCATGGATATTAAACTAAACTCTTGAATTTAAAATTGGAAAATAACCTACTTTGTTATTTGCTAGAGTAGTTTGGTTCCACACCTATTGCAATAGTTTCCTTCGGAGGGTAATTCACATATAGGACACATTCTAATTTTTTGAGAGTGTGTTCTTACAAATTTTAGAAAGGGTAAAAACACGATAGGTAAAAAGAAAAGGTAGAAACCAATGGACCATAGATAAACAGATGCTGTAATAGCAGAGACAGAGATTACAACTGTGATTAATAAATTAATTTTATTCAACAGGAAATTATTCAAAGATAGTAATTTATACAAATCTCTAGACCTTATTCTATCATAACTGATAATCATACGTTGGTTTAAAATTTGATTTTTGGACTCTGTTTGAGCAGATCCTTCTTGATCAAGATTGGTATGCTGTAAAATGTAGCAAGTGCGATTGCATCTGATGCTCTGTAATTTCTCAGAATTAGTTCTTTTTTTCCAGTAAAATACAGGTTAGCCCGAAGTGCTTGACCGCTATCATATATCCTTACTTTGACTAGCAACAATTCTGAATTCTCACAAATCTGCTCTAGCATATTGTAAACTGTTGATACTTGATTGCGTTTTCCCTCTCGAAAATCAGAGATGATTTTTGCAGTTTCAGGTGAAAATGCTGAAATTGGAAACTCTTTACCGTCATCTGTTTTGAAAATTACTGCACCTTCTCCAAATTCTGTGATACCTATTTTGTCTATGTTTACAACTTCTGAATCTTCATCAAAATCTTGGATTTGTATTTTTGATTCTTTTATGTAATCTCGTTTTATTTTTTCAGAAAATATATTCAAACGAAGCTTTTTCACAATTGTATTTATCTTCATAATTTGAATATAATATGCAATTTTACTCTTTTATACCCTCGGTGTTTTTTTAGAGCTGAGAATTATTTGCAATCTCATAGAACGTTTGTTGTCATCCAATAACAATTATCGTTCCTGTCATCATTGAATGATCAGGATCGCATTGTCCAGATGCCGCGTTATAGGGTAATCCACAAGAAAATGTAAAGATGCCAGCTTTGTCTGCAACAAACTGAACTGTTTCACTGCCTGTTCGTGATTCAAGAACTTTCGTACTTACACCTAATTCAGGAATGGAAAATGTATGAGTATGTTTTCGGGGATTTGAGATGTTTAGGACTACGGTATCACCTTCATTTACTACAATAAGATTAGGGTTCCATTGGTGAATCTCTACAAGTGCAGTTGCTTCTTGGCCTTCATTTTCTACTTCAGCAAAAAATTCTACCTCATCCAAAATAATGTCAAATATTCTTGTTTGAGGTTCGCTTGAGGTTAGTACTGACTCAAATGATTCTGAACTTTGTGAAGTCATCATTCCACTTCCCATCATACCTTGTCCCATCATTTGTCCGCCCGTCATAGAATTCATCATGTCGGGATTATTCATCATAGATTGCATCATTTGAGGATTATTCATCATGGTGTCCATCATTTGTTGTCTCGTTGTTGGATCATTCATCATAGTATTCATCCATTGATTCATGGCTTGTGGATCTTGCATCATTCCTCCCTTCATTTCTGAACCCATCATACCCTGTCCCATCGTTCCTTGTTTTATTCCAGTCATGAATTCATCATGAAATTCTGCACATGGACCTATAGAAGTACAAATGGATATGAAAACGACGAAAAGTCCAATTTTGATAGCAGTTAATACTATTCCAAGCCAAAAACAATTCTTTGCTTTTTTCGGATCATCGTTTCTTAATACGAAATAAGCAATTACTCCTCCAAATATCTGGAAGAATATCGGTAAAAGATACCACCATCTACTTCGTATTCGTTCTTCCTGAGACAACTATCCCAACTTAATTCAGATTCTATTATTATACTAACGTAGTGGTTTCAATGATGAAAATCATCCTTCCCAAAAAATAATTTCCAATCCCTTAAGTTGTTATTTGACTAAATACACATCATAATTCAAGGGTTATTTTATTACTCATGGTTAAAAATTAATCAAGTCCATTTTGTGGACAAATTTGTGCCAAGTCTTGTCAGGCTTTGTATTTGTTCCACTTTTGGGAAAGTTAGGCCATCAAGAGAATTAAAAAATTTATTACAGAAAAATATAACAAGTATCATCAAAAGTTGTGTTTTATGACTTCCAAAATTGATAATTGTCCATATGTTTAATGTCAAAAGCGACGTAAATATTCAAGTGCAAAGAGAGACAGTACTCTATGAGAGATTACCAAATCATAAAATCAGATGTCTAGCTTGTGCTAGGTACTGTGAGCTTGGAGAAGGACAAACAGGCCTTTGCGGTATTAGAGGAAATAAAGATGGAAAACTTGTTCTTTACGTATATGGAAAAGTTTCAGCATGTCATATTGACCCAATAGAGAAAAAGCCAGTGACTCATTTTATGCCTGGAAGCAAGGTTTTCTCAGTTGGGACAACTGGGTGTAACTGGTTGTGTAAATATTGCATAAATTTTGATCTCAGTCAAAGAAGGAAAATCGAAGGAGAAGATATTCCTCCAGAGGAAGTCGTTAACAAGGCACTTCAAAGAGGATGTCATGGAATTGCATATACATACAACGAACCTAGCATATTTTTAGAATTTGCAAGAGATTGTGGAATCTTGGCAAGAAAGAAAGGATTGTTTAACATCTTTGTTTCAAACGGATATGGTACACCAGAATCAGTTTCAATGATGAATGAATTTCTAGATAGCATAACTGTAGACTTTAAAGGAAATGGAGAAGAAAAGTTTGTTAGAAAATATATAGGAATACCAAATTCCCAGCCAGTTTTTGACACATTAATTGAAATTCGGGATAAAACAAAAATTCATGTTGAAATAACAGACTTGATTGTTCCCAAAGTTGGGGATGGTTTAGATCATGCAAAAAAACTTTGCAAGTTTGTGTACGATGAATTTGGACCAGACATGCCTATTCACTTTTTGCAATTTCATCCGTCATACAAGATGATGGAGTTTGAGCCTACTCCCGTTCAAACTTTAGAGAAACATCATGAAATAGCAAAGAAAGAAGGTTTGAGATATGCATATGTTGGCAATGTTCCAGGACATCCATTAGAGCATACCTATTGCCATGAATGCAAGAAAATTGTTGTAAGGAGATATAATTTTGACATTTTAGAATGGAATCTTGATGAAAATAATAAATGTAAATATTGTGGAAACAAAATTCCTATCGTTGGAAAACTAAATCCCACATTCAAAGAAAAAAGATTTGAGTTTGTATTGTAATCTGTTCTTTATGGACACATAGGCTGACAATTAACCAACTAAATTGGTATGATTTTTATTTTAAATAATTATAATATTAATTCTAAATAGGTTAATTTTAGATGTTCATTGAAGATCATTAAAATGAATTTCAAAAATTATGTGTAAAATGGGGGCCGTAAATACATTGGCTTTTTTACACTGTATTTATAGAATCTCATCGATGATAATTACCATTAATAATATTACCTCCCGTTTGTTAATTGTATAATTGTCAGAAAAAATTATAGTTATCGCCCTTGGCGGAAACGCTTTAGCAACTAAATCCAGAACATTTGATTCCCAGTTTGCTGCAGTAAAAAAAACAACAAAGGAAATAGCCAGTCTTACGAAAGAGGGCTACAAAATAGTGATCACACATGGTAACGGCCCGCAGGTTGGCGATGCATTGTTAAGAAACGAGTGTGCAAGGGATTTTGTTCCACCATTGCCACTTTATGCATGTGTTGCAGGAACACAGGGAGTGTTGGGTGCAATGATTCAAGCTGCACTACTTGATAGTCTTGGATCAAATTATAAGGTAGCGAGTCTTGTCACAAAGGTGACTGTTTTACCAAAAGATCCTGCATTCAAAAATCCATCAAAACCAATAGGATCCATTTTTACAAAAGACGAGCTTTCAAAGATTACAAAGATAGAATCTTCAGCTTCATTCAAAGAGATCAAATCAGGAAAATATAGACGAGTTGTTCCTTCACCAGAGCCGATTTCCATTTTAGAGCTCAGTGCAGTAAAGAAGCTTATTGATGATGGTTACATCGTAGTTGCTTGTGGTGGAGGTGGAATCCCTATGATAAATGAAAATAAAATAAAATTTACTGAAGCAGTAATCGACAAGGATCTTACTAGTGAGGTACTCGCTACAGGTATAGGAGCTTCTTTGTTTGTCAACTTGACTGATGTAGAAGGCGTCTATGTGAATTTTAAAACTAAAAATAAAAAGCTGTTAAGAAAAATACAGTTAGATAAAATGAAAGAGTTGTTAGAAGATGGGAATTTTGAAGAAGGTAATATGGAACCAAAGGTTAGGGCAGCTTTGCGATTTGCAAAAAACACTGGTAAAACTGCGGTCATTGCCTCTATAGCAAAAACCAAAAAAGCTGTAAGTCTCAAGGCTGGAACTATAGTCTACAATTGATATACCGAAACTTATTGTTAACAACATGGTTCGAAAAGCGGTCATTATAGGCGCCGCAGGTAGAGACTTTCACAACTTTAACACATATTTTCGTGACAACCCAAACTATCAGGTAGTTGCTTTTACTGCAGCTCAAATTCCCCTACATAGAAAAGAGAACTTATCCTCCTGAACTTTCAGGCAAGAGGTATCCCAAATGGCATACCAATCTTTGGCGAAGAAAAACTTACAGATCTGATTTCAGAACACTCCATTGAAGAAGTCTTTTTCTCCTATAGTGATGTTTCATATGAAAACTTGATGCACTTGGCCTCAAAGGCCATAGCTGCGGGAGCATCGTTTTCACTTCTTGGACCAAATGACACTCAACTCAAATCAAACAAACCCCAGTTATCTCCGTTCTTGCAACGAGAACTGGAACGGGCAAGAGCACCATATCTAGAATGGTGGTAGACTCTGCAAGAGTTGCTGGGAATTAAGCCAGCGAGTAATAAGGCATCCAATGCCATACGGAGATCTGCAGGGTGGCAGTACAGCACTTCAAAGCATATGATGATTTTAAAAAATTTAACATTACGGTATCGAGGAGGAAGAAGAATACTCAGACCACATCAAGCGTGGTGTAGATTTGTTTGCAGGAGTAGATTACAAACAGATTCTTGAACAGGCAGAAAAAGTATGTGACGTAATTATATGGGATGGTGGCAACAACGATTTTTCGTTCTACAAATCCAACTGTACTATAGTTGTAGCTCGACCCAATGAGGACTCGGCCATGAGGCTTTGTACTATCCAAGCGAGGTGAATGTGAGACTTGCAGATGCAGTAGTGATAAACAAGGTCAATGCTAGCCTCAGCTGACTTTGGTAGAAAAGGACAGCATTGATTCTTGTAGAGAAAATTAAACCCAAATGCTAAGATATTCAAGGTAAACTCTGAGAGTCGTTGTAGATCTTCCTGATCTCGTCAAGAACAAATCGAGTGTGGTGGTTGAAGATGGCCCTTCAATTACCCACGGCGAGTTACGGGATGGGCTGGAGTTTTTGCCGCAAAGATGCTTAACTGCCAGCTTGTGGATCCAAGGGAAAACGCCGTCGGGTTCAATAAGTAGAGCTTACGAAAAAATTTCCTCGATGGGGTCCTGTCATGCCTGCCCTTGGATACAGCTGCGAACAGGTACAAGAACTGCAAGACAGTATCAACCAAGTCGATTGTGATGCAGTGCTCCTTGGGACCCCTGCAGACCTGAGGAAGAGGATGAAGATTAACAAGCCTACTGCAAAGGTAGTGTTCGAAGGACATGATGCCGCGATTCCAAAATTCACGTTGTTCCTTCATGAAGTCTTAACAAGCCTAAAGAAAATCTAATTTGGAAAAAATAGATGAAAAATCTCTTATCCTGAAATGTATTCGCTAAGCTGTTCTAAGTATGGATTAGATATCTGATACGCACCTTGATAGGCATCCACCAAATCCCGAGCAGTTACAATTCCAACTAGAACTCCATCTTTGATCAAACCCAATCTTTTGATGTTCTCTGCTGCCATCGTACTTGCTGCCTTGTTTGCTTTAATTCCCTGATCAGCTACGATTAGTGGTGATGAGGCATATCCACCTACCTGTCCTTTCAAATCAACCTCGTTTCCCAAAACATGTACAAGTAGATCTCTTTCAGTAAAAATATCGTATCCTCCCATATTATCAATTATGACGCTGCCAATTCTTTTGTCGTGCATAATTTTTACTGCATTCAAAATAGTATCACCATAATTACATTTGATTATTTTTGTGCTGACAACTTTATCTAGTGTTGGTGCATCCTTTGTTTTTCTAAAAGCCCTTACCATGTCTGATGCAGTGATAATCCCTATTAGTTTATCATCATCTCCAAAAACCAAGAGTCGTTTTTTCCTCAAAATCATAGTCTGTGCAGCTTCTAGTACACTGTAATCCGGAGAAATTCTAACGTATGATTGGCTTCCCATGTCCCCTACTTTTAGTTTTGAAACATCTCTCTCAAGTGCTATTGATTGTAAGATTTCTCTTTCTGTGAGAATGCCTTTTGGCGTATTTCCATCACTTATGATGAGATTCCCAAATCCTCTTTCTACCATAAATTCTACTGCTTTATTGAAAGAAACATCAGGGTCTACAGAAATTGGATATGGTGTCATATAATTAGCGATAGGAAGATTTATGATTTTTAATTCCATGCTATCGTTATGTTTGTAAAGTATTTGATTAGTGATACTGAATATCATTTCTGAGAATAATGGCATTAATCAAAGGGGCAAGTTTCTCTGCTCTAGTTACAGATTGGGAAAGCATGGTCACAGAGTTTGAGTTTTAATCAATATTAGAAAAAACAGAACCATGAATAAGAATTTTGTATCAATCAAATTATTTCAAAAATAGTTTCACAACACTAAATATAATCAATGTACATATTCTGATAGAAGAAAATCAACTGTTGTTTTTATAGCTCGGAAAATGACAATACAGTATATGGGCACTGTAAAGGACATAATGAATGAACCAATTACCATTAGTAAAGAGTCTACAATATCTGGCGTGATCAAAAAATTGCTTGAACAGAAAATTGGCAGATTGTTAGTTTCTGAGGATGATAAAATTACCTCAATAATTACCGAAAAGGACATTTGTTTTTTCCTTCTCTCAGATAAATCAGAGAGAATGCTTGACCAAATTCACCTCACTGAAATTTCCCAACCAGTATTCTCAGTAGACCAATCTACAACGATTAAGGAGTGTGCCAGGATAATGCTTGAAAAAGAAATGGGTTCTGTCACAGTTAGCTCAGAGGATAAGATTGTTGGGATTGTCACAAAAACAGATCTAACTAGATACTTTGCAGAAAACTTTGCAGGGGAAAAATCGGTCGGCGAATATATGTCTCCATACTATGCATGGGTTTACTCTGACACCCCACTGTATTGTGTGGTTGATAAGATGCTGGATGATCGAGTCTCGCGCTTAATTTTACGGAGCAAAAATGAAACTCTAGAGGGAATATTGTCATTCAGAGATCTTTTCTTTGTCTCACTATACCATGGAAATGAAGAAGATGTCATAGATAACCGAGATGCTGACACCCCCGTGGTTTTCAAAAGACACGGATTCCTTTCAGATTCTGGTTTTGGTGGAACAACAACTGCAAAGCAGATAATGACAGACGAGATTATTACCGTTAACTATGATGAGGATTTGGCAAAAACCTGCAATGTCCTTTTAGATAATGGAATAAACGGTGTAGGTGTTCTTTCCAGATACGGCACCATAATTGGTATTCTGAGTAAGACAGATGTAGTCAAATGCCTCTCTTTCATAAATTGAGATTGATTTCCAATTCAAATCTATGACAGGTAATTCATGCTGTTAACACTTAATTTCAAATCTTTTAAAGGGATTATGTTTTGTTCTATTTTACTATAGTTACTGGAGGGTTTGCTTTATGTAAGACAAAGTTTGATGTACTTCCAAAAAATAACTCTTTTGGAAATCCCATTCCTCTTGACCCTATAACAATTTGATCAATCTTGTTTCCTGGATTGTTAGCAAATGTGGCTAAATCAATACCTGAAGAATGACCACCAATTACAATTCCTTCAAATTTAATTTTATTTTTTTCTACTTTTTTCTTTGCAACATACATTAATCCTCTCACTTCATTTTTCCATTTTTTCTCTGGGAGTATAGGAGCACGAACAGCAGAAAATGCACTAAAACTCGTATCACTATGAACGCCAATAATCATAACATCTGATTGTTTTGCAAACAAAATTGCCGTATCTAATCCTCGCAGAGAATTCTTTGAACCATCTAAGCAAACCATTATATTTTTCAAAGTCATGCAAAATCAGAATATTATTCTTTATTTATCTTAATACTATGAAATCAAGTTTTAACTTTTAGGTATTTTTAGGAGTCAAACTGAAACACAAAGACCCTTTCAAGAGAACCAAACTGAGGGAATAGATGTATCAGCAATTCCTCTTTAAGGGATTTGAAATTATTTTTTGGGAAGGATGGACATTATTTCATCAAAAACATACCAAAGGTTACGTACTGGTACGGATTCTTGGATCAAAGTCAAACAGTAAACCTTTATCCACCTACTCGAAATGTTTGACTATGGCAGTAGCTCGAACACAAAGACATTATTGTAACAAGTGTCATCTAAAACGCCCTGAATGTATCTGTAAAAAACAGTAAACGAGATTAATAATTCTTAGATTCTAAACCCCAATACGCTTGTTATTATAGGAAAGAAATTCATGTAAATTATGTCACAAGACAGAAAAATGTACAAATGTACCTGTGCTGACTGCAAAAAAGAAACTGAGGTTCCTTTTGAACCAAAAGCAGACAGACCAGTATATTGTAAAGAATGTTACCAAAAATCACACCAAAAGTAGAAGATTTAGACTAGTTTCGTTTGATTAATTTTAAACTTGATTATTTTAAAATATTCTTTTTTTATTTTTTCTTTTTATTTTTTAGATTCTAAACTCATTTTTCTAAATTATATCAACAATAATATTTTATTGTAAACTATTTGACTAGAATCTAGACTTTAATGTAATTTAGATTCTTAACTCTTCAGTTAATCTTAGGCATAATTTTTTTATTAATCAACACTTTTTGTGCAATTACAGAATTTAAGCAGTAGATAGAATTTGAAATTATTTTTTGGGAAGGATGAATTGAGAATCAATCCTGATAATCATAATTCGGGTTTTATTGATGGTATAACGCAATAATGTTTAGGTGTTAAAATGGAAAATGTAAAAAAATACCAGTCACATCAACAAAAATGTGAATTATTATTACAGGATCCAGAAATCAGGCTTGCTGGCTTGTTAGATCCTTTGGGAAATCTTGTCGCTGGTGGTTTTAGAACAGATGCAGAGCCACTCAAAGACCAAAACGAGGCAAAAAAAATGTTTATTGAAGCTGTTCTGCGACAACGAACACGAGAAGAATTTGATTACAACCTGGGCCCAGTTCAGTATGCTGCGGCGAGAAGAAAAAATGCAGTAATAATGAGCTTTCCAATAGACAAGAATGTTCTCTTTATATCTGCTGAATCTTTCGTAGAAATTGACAAAACTGCAAGGAAAATAATGAAAATTTATGGGATTTAAAATTCTTTAACAAATACTACGAAAGTATTTCTTTCACATGATGGACATGACCCCTATATTTTAGAAAGGGTGAGAGAAAATTATACTCTAATAATTCTTAACTTGAAAATCGTCATCGTTTTTTATATTAAATAACTTTTGTTTGTAATTATGGTAAAGTTCAAAAAAATTCTAATGTCTTTTGATGGTTCACCAAATTCAACTAGAGGATTAGAAAATGAAAACTAGACTTTTGATAATACTTGGAATATTATTATCTATAGAATTTACAGGAATTACATTTGCAGAAGAATTAATTTCTCTACATAATCCATATGCCGATGATGAAAGATTACGTATGGCTTCGGAGAAAAAGATTTTCGCAGAAAAAACTGTGGGTGGTGGTTCGGGTCTGGGAATTTTTGATGAATCTAACTATGTGCAAAGTGCAGTAATTATTGCTATACTAATGGGCGTGGGCCCTGCATTGGGTTTTACCTATTTTTGGAGAAAAAGAAAATAAAACCTGAATTTTTTAGTTTAATAATTTAGATAGATTGGATATTATTTCGAATGGTTTGAGCTGACATTTTAAATAATCCTCGTTCAAATTCATCAAATTCCATTTCTTGAATTTCTATGCTTCCTTTAGATGTAATTTTTATGGGAACTCCAAGGCAAACATCTTTTTCATCAAATTCTCCTTCCAGTAATATGGATGCTGGAATGGATAGAGCTTGATTTTTAATAATTGATTCAATTACATCAAAGGTATTTTTTGCAATTCCAAACTGCGATCTACTCTTGAAATTTCTCAAGGATTTCCAATAATCTCGAGTCTCTCTTGTAATTTCTTCTTTTTGCTTCGAATCAATTATCTCAAGAACATTTTTTCCGTTGATTTTTGTCTTTGAAAATATTGGGACCATAGAGTCTCCATGTTCCCCTAAGACGTATGCATCAGATATTTGGGATTTTTTGACTCCAATTTTTTTTGAAAGGAAATATCTAAATCTGCTTGAATCTAGGCTGGAAGCAATTCCTATTACCTTGTTTCGTGAAAAATTTGTTTCTTTTTGAAAAAAATAAGTTACGACATCTACTGGACTTGAAATTATTAAAATTATAGGGGATTGGCAATTTGTTTTAATTTTTTTCCCAATTTCTTTAATCATTTTAACTTGAGCATCAACCGTTTCATTTCTATTTTTCACATAACCACCTGTACTTGCTGCAATGACAATTATGTTTGAATTACTTATTTCTGAATAATCATCAGTTCCACGAATAGTAATGTCGGAATTTTTAGGTATTGCATTTGAAATATCTAGAGCCTCACCAAGTGCCTTACTTTTGGTACGATTGAGCAGAACAATATCATCCAGTGAGTTTGAAGCACAAAGAAATGCTATTGAAGAGCCAACCAAACCACTTCCTATAATTGAGATCAGTTAAATCTCACCTCATTTATTTTATTAAAAGGACAGGACATCTGGTCCTTTGAATGACACCATTTGCGACGCTTCCAAGGATTAATTTATCCCAACCTGTTCTACCATGCGAACTCATTACAATTAGATTCATCTTTTTTTGATTTTGCAAAAGTTGTAATATCCTTAACAACGGAAGTGGATCTTAGAACTTGGAATTTTATATTCACCCCAGCTTTGTTTGCCAAAACCTCTAGCTTCTCCATGTACTTTTCAGCAAGATTCCTTTTCTTTTTTAACAACTGAGAATAAATTCGTGAATCATAAAATTTATGATGCCAGGTATCTTCCTCAACACAAGTTATGAGGATAATTTTAGAGTCATATTTTTGTGCTATATCTAGTGCTACCTTGAACGCATTATGGGCTGGACTAGATAGATCAAAAGGCACTAGAATATTTTTGAATAACATTACTGTTTATCCCCCTTGTTTCTACTTGGTCTGCTGCCAGTACCGCGATTCGTAATTCTAACCATTCCTTCTGTAGATGGTCGTGGTTGTGGGTCAGGAATATCTCTTAGTTTCGTGGTTCTAATACCTCTACCAAGATGCATGGTTAAGTTTTTAAAAACTTTGTTTAATTGGTCTAATTCTTTTTTTCTGTATGCATCACCAGCCCAGTTTTGAGGTTCTAATTCCACATCATAAGATTCTGTTCCTCTACATCCAACTTTTCTAACTTTCATAAATTAAGTAGGGGAATTTTCTATTTAACACAAGACGGCAATTTTCAAAAATGAATTTTACAGTTGGAATTTTTAGGTCTACAAATTAATTCTAAATATGGTGATGTGAGTATGATTACACATATTTTGATAAATTGTATACCTTCAGAGGAGAAGAATATTGTCTCAAAGCTAAGTAAATTATCTGAAGTGGTTGAGGTTAATGGAGTATGGGAGAAACACGATATATTTACTAAAGTTGTTGGAAAAGTACCAGGGGATATTGACTTGGTCCTCAGTAAAATAAGAAAGATTAAAGGAATAACTAATACATACACCATGGAGGCACTTTATGGTCAGGGCGGAACTATCGATAAGGAACCCATAATGAAGCCTCAATGTTGGATTGTTGACAAACTCGCGTAGGACGGCAAAAGATGATTGGTATTCAAATAATTCTTTTTTTAATATTCATGTTCATTAAAGTCAGAGCCCAACGCAATTGTTGCGCTAACTGTAGAGTCTGTAGTTTTACAAATTAGGTCATGATCTGGTACGAATTTATGAAATATTTCTTTGAGTAACTGCTCAGTAAATAAAGACCATTTCATGCCAAGTTCGTGTTGAATAATAAAATTATGTTCTTCTCCATTTATTCTATGATCTGATTTCATACCTGATGCTCGCATGTAATCTTCTAAAGTTTCTATACATCTTGAAAGATCAAAATCTCCCTTCATGAACATAACACTATCTTGAATAGCTGGAATAACAGCATTGATTATTTTATTGATGTCTTTTCCTGTCATATCTTCACCTAGTGACTCTAGAATTTTTTTCGGAACAGGTATCATTCCAATTTTATCCCCAAATCTATCCCACTCCATGTATTTTTCCAATATCTGTTTAACCAAAACGTTTACTGAAATCTTTTTTTGCTTAGCCTCTGATTCTAGACCTTCAACTAATTTTGTAGAAAATCTAAATGTGATACTTCGAGTAGTTTCTTTTTTGATGAATTAGGCTTATATCTCATTACCAAAAATAATGTGAAGGGAAATTTAACTGATCATACTTTTTGAGCCAAGTTTCCCTCAAAGACTCCCTCAAGAAGACCTCTGCCAATGTGTATATCATCAATATGCTTTGACATAACTTGCTTGTCATCAAACTTAGATAGACAATATGGGCATGTAATATGGGAGGGAGCTTCAAGCATTGGTAAAGGAGTAGCGTATTTTCCTAGATTTCCTATAATCATTTTTTGAGTGATTATACCAATTGGTTTTATGGGGTCTGCAACTAACAATCGACGAATATTGTGTTTGTTCATTAGTAAAATGGCATCTTTTACGGTAGACTCTTTTTGAATTTTGATCAAGGGTTTGCGTGCAATCTCTTTTACTGATACCTTAGAAGGGTCTTTTCCCTTTGCGACAACATCTGATAGTATATCCTTATTGGTTACTATGCCCACGATATCATCATTTTCAGAAACTAAGAAACTATCTATGTCTGATTTGACCATTTGATGTGCAGCCTCACTTACCTTGATGTTACTATCTATCACTGTTAGTTTACGGTCTGTGTATTTAGATACTTGCTCATCCATCATTTGTGAAACCATCATACCAAATACTATACAATTGATTCATTTAATATGAAACGTTATTTTTCATCGTTGATAATCAGTCCCTGTGTACACATTAGTAGAATTTTGAATATTCTAGCAGAAGATGTTCGGTTGACACAGCTTGGACAAAAGCCTTTACAACATCTAAATTACTTACTACGCCAACCAATTTACTTGTGTCATCCACAACAGGAATTCCATTGATTTGATTTTTAATCATCTTTTGAGCTGCAATTGATAAGTCATCTTCAAGATTTACAGTAAGTAGTTCCTTACTTAGAAGATCACCAACACATGTCTTTTTTGAATAGACGGAAAGCAAATACTCACGCGTTCTAGTTTTGCATTTTGTAAAATATGAACTATGTCTCAGAAAGGTGTTAGTTGTTATCACACCAAGTGGTTTTCCATTGTTATCAGTAACTACCAGTCTAGATACTTCATTCTGATTAATCATGTTTAATGCAAATTCAAGAGAATCTGATTTTCTGCAGGTAAACACTTTGTGGCTCATGAAGTCTTTTACTTTGAATTTTGCTCCATAAACTGCTCCATACACCTTAGTGATGTCTGTTTTAGTAATTATTCCTGCTAGATTTCCATTAGAATCTAATTTGATGACTGAACCAATTTTGAAGGTTTCCATGCGTGTAGCCGCCTGATTTAGGCGATCATTTGTTCTATCATTTATGGTGATCAAATTTTTTTTCATTACCTGGTTTATGGATATCTCCTTAAGTGCTCTTGCAGTTTTGTCATTTTCTAGAAATTTGCTAATGTCGCGCTCAGTTACAATGCCAACTGGTTTCTTCTTTACTTCTACAACTATGCGCTTTACAAAATTAAGCTGCATCTTTTGAAGAACATAATGAATGGAAGCATCTGGTGTTACTGTGATTACATCTGTTGTACTGTCCAAACCATCACCTTTTTGTTTCAAGTTCCCAATTTATATCCCCACAATATTGGGAATGATTTGAATTTCTATATCATTGCCATTGCAAGAAGATGTAATGGATTTTACTTTGCTTTTGTACAGAAAGGATTTTTTGCCTTCAGCAGAGATTGAACCAGTTACTCCTACCAGTTTATTATCATGTAGGGTTTGTATTCTTCTGTAGACAGTACTGATTGGAATATTGTTCTCTGAAGAAATTTCCACAGCAGATTTTGGCCTATCAATCGTCGAATATAGGATCTGACGAGAGTATTTGTCTGAGACGATACTCAAGATTGCTTCTTTTCTTTGGTCATCTATGATTTTTCTTGTTTCTTGTATTACTTGCATGATGTAACAATAATGACTTTTGGATATAATCAGTAGGACTGCTTTGCAATGCAGTGCAATCCTACTCTATTTATCAAAAAATTCTAAACATATATTGTGAATGCAGAACTAGGGATGTGCTACCTTGGGACTCCACAAAAAGAGGGCGTTATAGAGGGTGTGAAAATTTATGTCAAGTGCGGGTCCTGAAACCACTATTTTGAAAGATGCAATATATTGCAGAGCCTGCAGAAATTTTCAATTATTTACAAAGAAAACAAAATGTAGAATTTACAATACTGGAACAACTTTGGGTTTGGATTGAAATGAAATCAAAATTAAAAATAATAATTTCTATTTGTGTGGTGTCATTTTTCTTCTTGGTTTTTAGTGAAGTACAGGCACAAAACGTACCTGACTGGGTAAAAAACACAGCGTTATGGTATGGTGAAGGTACAATTTCCGAAACTGAGTTTTTAAATGCTATCAAATTCCTTATTGAAAATGATATTATTGTAATTGAATCAGAAACAGTTGAAGATTTACAACCAGTGTCAAAAACAATGAATATTATTATTCCTAATGGAAATGGAAATATCGAACGTACGGGTTTTTACTTGCCCCTTAATGCAATAGTAAAGATAGGAACTGTAGTGGTTTGGATAAATGATGATGTTGTAACCCATACTATTCAAAGTCAGGATGAAGAAGGAAAGGTAATTGGTCTCTTCAATAGTGATCTATTAACTACAGGCCAAAGATTTGTCCACACTTTTGATGAATCTGGAACCTACAATTACTTCTGCACGTTACACCCTTGGAGAGTGGGGGTAGTAACTGTTGTATAGTTCTTATCAGAATTGATATGTGTGCTATTATCTTTAATAAGAAAATTATACTAACATTAGATAATGCAACTAGAAGAAGATTTTGGGACAGAGATAGTAATTTGCAAGTGTGAAATTTGCGGGAATTGTATTTTCAATTCTGAACGTGGAGAAGAGTTTTGCTTATCATGCAAAAAAGGCTTTCATAAAAATAAAAAATTGTTATAAAATATGATTATCCGTTTTGGGAATCATATGTTCTTGATAAATAACTAATTTACAAAAAGACTATGGTTAATGAGTAAATAATGTCGTTAAAAATAGAAAATTTGGAATATGTAGAAAAGTATCAAAAACAATGTAATAAAATATTATCAGAGCCTGAGATTAGATTTGCAGGAATAATCTCTGAGATGGGGAAATTAATTGCAGGTGGTTTTAAGAAAGGAATTATTCCATTAGAAGATGATTCTGGAAAACAAAAACTCTACATGGAGCTGGCACTGCGAGTAGCAACTAGAAGGGAATTTGACTCATTCATGGGTCGTGTTAAATATTCTGTATCGCGTAGGGAAAAAGTTGTTGTGATGAGTTTTCCTCTTAAAAATTGTATTTTAATGGTAGTTGCTGAACCAAATGTAAACATAGACAGATTTGCTTACGGAATAATTCAAAAATTAGATAAGCAATGGTACGAATTTTATGGAAAATAATGATAGCATCAGATTTGAAAATCTTCTTCGGTCAATAAATCCAAAACAAATCTAATCTTTAATCTCTTGTGCTGTGTACTGAGTAATATTCTCAGATAAAAGTGCCATGCATATGTCCCAAGGCGTGACAAGCATGTCTTGGTAGACCACATAAGGATGCTCCATATCATACATTATGGCAGAGACTTCATGGATCTTCAAATCATCAAAGATGACTCTAGCTTCATCTAATTCAATGGTGCTTGCAGGCATCTCTAGAAAATTATCTATGTTTTTCAAATATCCTAATTTTTCAGAGATTGCCTCAAGAATTATCCTGTCATTGATGTATTTGTTAGAATTTTCAAGAAGAATTTTTCGTGTTTTATTTTCAAACATTGCATTGATGACGGTTCCTAAGGAATCATCAGGCTTGAATGTGATTATTGGCTTTTTTGGTCCATCACTGACAGACAGATTTGTCTTGCAAAGCATACCGATCTCAAGAATCTTTGCAGCAGAAATTGCAGAATAATGTCCCCATCTATTGGGCAATATTGCATATGCTCTTCCACGTTGTCTCCATTGAGATATCAAGTCCTTGTATTTTGTCTGACCCGAAACCCTTAGGGGATTTTTTTCCATAATGTCTTCGATTAGTGTTCCATAAAACAAGCTATTTGTGGGGTTTTTCAACAAATTCTCCAAAATTTCTTTTCCCCCAATGGTTCCAATAATCTCATCATCATCTGTAACAGATACAGAATCTGTTATGGATTCAAGATATTGTACCAACATTCCGGCAACTACCCATACCTCCTTTCCCTTGTCTATGGTAATGCACAAGGACCAATCCAATGTTTCAGCAAGTAGTCCCTCTAAAGTTCTTTCTGAGATTGGGAGTTCAGGATCCATAATATTGTTACGGTAACAAAAATATAATGACCAGTGATAATTCTCAAAGATGATAATGTCGAGTCATTCAATAATCTAAAAAAACAGGCTCCAAACAATCATTTCATGATTGTAAAAACAAATGAAATTCTAGGTAAGATGGAATATGAAAAAGAATTTGAATTAGATTGCTGATTCGCCTTTTTCTTTTGTGCAAATATCTAAAGCATTTTCTACATTTGTTACAAAGACTTTGCCTTGCTGAACAACAGCCTATATTTTCTTCATAGTTTTCTATCTGTTTTGGGTCTTTTAAAACAGGAAATAGATTATTCGATTTGATTATTAATCATGAGATTATCCATATCTTAATTATACTCTGCTCAAGTATCTAGTTACACACTTTTACCTGATAATTAGAGATATGGCGAATGGCAATACAATTTGAGTTAGAAATTATTTAAAAATCAACACAATAAGTACTAAGTATGATTTTCAGTAATGATATTTTTAGTGATATATTTAACAAATTGCCACATAGAATATGAATGGATGTAAAAAATTCAAAATTATCAAAATTAATCAAAAAGCCAATTACAGTAGGTCCTAAAACCACACTCATTAAAATAAGAGAAATTCTATTAGAAAATAAAATAAAACGAGTAATAGTTGTAGACAAAAGAAATCCAATTGGAGTAATAACTGAAAGAGATATTGCAAAAAAAATTTACGAGTTAGGATCAAAGCCAATAAAATCTGTTAAGGCGATAGATTTCAAACCAAGAAAATTATTCACACTAACCAGAGAGAATTCTGTGCTAGAATGTGCAAGAATGATGAAGAAGAATAGAATTAGTCTAGTAATCATTCTAAACAAAGACAAGACTTTGGGAGGAGTTATATCAAAAGATGATATTGTAACTGTTTTCCTTACAAAGGTGTCCTCATCAATCAAAGTTTCCAAAGTAATGAAAAGTGAGTTGATTACTGCTGCTCCAAGTGATCCAATATTACACGTTGAGAGCCTGCTGATAAAGTATAGAATATCAAGAGTGATTATTAAAAGAGATCAGAAACCTGTTGGAATAATTACTTTCAGAGATTTTATACCTGCAAAGATACCACAATGGATTGCAGAATCAGCAGATCCTAAAGAGGTTCAAGAATACAAATTCAAGAAAGGACTAGAGGAGATTCACTCAAATCAGATGAGTTATCTGTTTCCATTTCATTCTACGGACATAATGACACCCAACCCCATTACAGTTGAGGCAGATGACGATGTTAAACAAGCCATAGTGCTCATGATCAAACACAATATCAGTGGACTTCCAGTTGTTAAAAAGTCAAAATTGGTAGGGGTAATTACCAAATCAGATATTGTTAGTGTCCTAGCTGAATAGGTTTATTTTATAATTAGCAAAGAGCAAGAAGATGACTGAGCAAGCTTGTTTGAAACGCTACCTAGTAAGAATCTAGTAACCGAACCAAATCCTTTGTTTCCAACAATTATCAAGTCACAATTTTCTTTTTTTGCAACTTTTTTAATTTCATTTACAATATTTCCTTCCTTTAAGAAAGTTTTTGCAGTGATTCCTTTTTTTGAAAGTACATTATTTGCCTTTTCTAGTGTCTTCTTTCCAAACTTTCGAAGAATTTCTAGATACACTTTACGATCTAAAATATTGATTGGTAATGACTTTTCTACTACATACAGCAAAATTAGCTTTGAGTCAAATGCATTAGCAACTTCGCATGCACGTTGTAGTGCTTTTTCAGAGTATTTTGAGCCATCAAGTGGAACTAGAATTTTTTTGAAACTACAATTACTATTTGTGTTCATTTTACAATCAAGACCGGTTTTTTAGATTTGTGCAAAACATAGTTTGAAACACTGCCCAAGAAAATTTCTTTTGCAGAACTTCTTCCACGAGCCCCAATCACAACCAAATCAATCCCATTGTTCTTGTTGTTTGCAAATCTTGAAATATCATATCCAGGATCTCCTCTCTTTGCTTTTTCAGTTAATTGAATTCCTTTTTTTGCTGCGCGAACCTTTGCTGCATTAAGGATTTTTTTTACTTCAGTCATAGAATTGAAATCTAAGAACCCAAGGGGATGAATTAGGTATATTCCAGGCACAGATTTTACTGTCAAAGCAGTAATTGTTCCATGAGATTGTCTTGCAATATGAATAGCCATGTCTAACCCACGAATTGAATTTTTTGAACCATCAAGTGGGACTAAGATTTTCTTCGTTTTGACTTTCATATTATAAGGTAGGTCACTTCTGATTTTAAAGGATACAGTGATTATCTTGATTGATTTTCAATCATGATAATTTAGCATTTATCTCTTATAATTTAAAATGGACAGTTGATTATGAAGGACAGTACATTTGTGAATCAAATAATGAGTAAAAATGTTCTAACTGTTGACAAATCAACATCATTACAAGAAGCAGCACAGAAGATGAGCAAATTAAACATTGGGTGTGTTATTGTAACAGAAGGTACCAAACCACTAGGAATTGTAACTGAAAGAGATTTTGTTACAATAGTTGCTGCTGAAGGAAGGCCATTATTTACTGAAATTTCTGAAGTAATGTCATCACCATTAATTACAATTGATCCTGAAGAAACAATTTGGGAAGCTTCTGAAATGATGAAAGAAAAATCGATACACAAACTCCCAGTTAAAGAAAATGAACAGATAATTGGAATCGTAACGACAACAGATATTGTAAAAATTGCAAGTGTGGGCTCTGATTCTGAAATGCGTAAAATTTGTGATCAGATACTTTTGAGAATGAAGGATGAGTCAAATTGAGATGTGTTACATGTGGGCATGATTTCAAATTCTTTGGAAGCACGTTTTGTTCTAAGAAATGTTATGAGGATTATTTTGTTCCAAAACTAGCTTAGCTTTTTCATTTTTAATTATGCTTTGATAACCAATTCATAAAGGATTCTTTTAGTACCTTTGGGTAAACTTGAAAGTACCTTTTTTTATTTGAAGTAAAATTCTCGTCAAAACGATAGTCCAAATTACTATTAACAAAAAATATAGAAAATTATTATTAGGTTCCTCTGAAATTATCTCATTTTTGGGTTCTTCAGGCAGATCAAATGGGGGTACAAATACCATTCCGAGAAAAACAGGTATTGCTACTAGAGTTATTATGGGTATTACCATGATGTTTCCTATCTATACGGACTATAATCTTTAAAAATTTTTACCACTGTATGAAGGTACATATCTCTCATATCTTCTTCTACACAAACTGCCAGCAAATTAACAATATCTGTTGCTGTAATTATTCCAACTACCTTTTCGTTATCAATAACTGGTAATTTCCTTATTCCTCTTTGATACATTAAATCTGCTGCAGTTCTAAACGATTCGTCTGAACTTATTGAGAATAGTGGGGAGGACATTATTTGTTTTACAGGTGTCGTGATTTGATACGCATGAGCGACAACCTTGATGGCAAAGTCTCTATCAGTTACAATTCCTACAGGTGTATTATTTTCCATGACGATAACTGCTCCGACCCTTGTGTCTTCCATCATTTTTGCAGCTTCATTTACTGTCAATGATGCATCCACAGATATTACCGATTTAGTCATAACATCTGCAATAGTCAGAGTTTTGGCTTTGTTCATTTTACAAATTTGCTAGGTAGATTAGATATTTGATAGTCTCCTAGAATATCAAGTTTGAAAATCAATCAAGATAATCACTGTATCCTTTAAAATCAGAAGGGACTTAGCTTAGAATATGAAAGTCAAAATTAAGAAAATTCTTGTTCCTCTTGATGGTTCTTCTAATTCTTTTCGGGGTCTTGATGTTGCCATACATATGGCAAGACAATGTCATGCAACTATTACAGGCCTATATGTAGTAGGAACGGTAAAACCTCAGATTAGTGATCAAATTACTCCCCTTGAGAAAATTTTTTTAGAACACGCACAAAAAATCATGAAAAAAGCCAAGTTAAAGGCAGCACAAAAAGGAATTTTGTTTTTTGATAGAGTGTCTTATGACGACGTTGGAAAAAGAATTGTCTATGTTGCTGAGAGAAAAAATTTTGATCTTATTGTAATTGGTTCAAGAGGAATGGGCTCTGCCAAAGAAATTTTCTTGGGCAGTGTTTCAAACTATGTTTTGCACAAGTCTAAAAAACCGGTACTAATAGTGAAGTGATATAATGGAATTAGAAAAAGAATCATTAGATCATTTGGAAAAATTACTTGAAAGAACTCAAGAATCCTTTGAAGGTTTGTATGCTAGATGGGAGGATATACAGCCTAGAGGAGAATTTGATGTAAAAATCTCTGAGGATTTTCATCTTGGTTTTGTTTTTGGAAAATTAGAAGATGATTTTGTCGGATGGTTCTATTCGAAATATGGCAGATCTATGACAGATCAAGAATACAAACAGTTTTGGAAAAAATGCCGTGAACTGTAAGATCACTCCACAAAAAATATGATGTTTTCTATTTTCAAGAATGATTCATTTTTGTTATGTCTGAAATCGTTTCATAATCCCATTACATCTTTTCTGACTAATTTTAAATTTTAACAGCACCAGACTTGTCCTCAGAAATTTTGGGTTTTCTCTTCATCCAAATTATCAATCCAACAAACATGCCAGCAGGTATTAAAATAATTGCAATGGCTAATTCATAATAGAATTCTAGTCTTTGTGCAGGCTTCATTTGATAAGCTTCATGAGTAATCTTTTCTGGATTGTCATAAACTACACCAGTAAAATCAACTGATCTTTGAGATTTGTGCTCAACTGATCCTGATACTGTAGTACTCTCATCAGCTAAAATGGATGAAGTTTCAATTCCTTCTATTCTAATAATTATTGAACCAGACTCATCAAAAACAAAATTACGATAATCACCACCAATTTGATTTAACCCCTTATCACGGAGAATTTCTTTTCCATTTTGAAAAATTATAAAGTCATACTTCATTTTTGCCAAATTAGAATTTGTAGAAGGATCATAAAATTGATAGACAAATTGAATCTTCTCATGAGTTTTAATTACAGGTGGATCCCAGGAAAGATTAACTTCTATTTGTCTATCTGGAGTATATTGTAAGAGAGGGAACTCTAATTTCTGTCCGGTCGCATCATGAGGATAATCTGGAATTTCTTTTTCGACAATTACTACACCTTCCATCCATGGATGAATAATACAGAAATATGAAAAAGTTCCAGACTCTTCAAATTTAAAAGACCATGATTCTCCTGGCATGAATCGTTCACTATCAAAACCTCCATCAGGGGTTCCAAAATTATCACTCATCCAACCGAATCTTCCAGATCCTTCACCGCTAGTAACAGTATGACCTTCCCTGTCATCGTTATACCAAGTAATTGAATCACCTACAGTAATAGAGAGGACGGGTGGATCGTACCATACCTCAGCAGGGGTATTTAATTCAGGATTAAATGCACCATATGGAATGTCTATAATGTAATCTTCAGCATAAGCTGTTGAAATCAAAGAAATTATTCCTACTAAAAGTATGGCTACGAAACGATACAATATAGGATAGTTTTCACTTTAAATTTATTTAAGCATAAGGGGATTTTCGTTATTGATACTCAGATATGATAATTTGAAATTATTTTTTGGGAAGGATGATGAGGAATCGCCAATTTCGCTAAATCATTTTGAGATTTGAGAATTTTCCTTAGAGTTTAATAACAAAAATCAGATCCAAACCATATTGAAGAGTGGAAAGTTGCTGATAGCTATTGCCATTATATCTTCGCTAGTCGCTTTTGCAGGAATGATTGCATTTGTTGGTCAGGGAAACGTACGGCAGACGCCAATTTTTTGGACTGAAAAAGTGGAACAAACAGTAGTGTTTGAAGATATCGATGGAAAAGTCCAGTTACGTGCAATCAAGGGAGTTACTGGAGAACCTAATCCTACTTTACTTTCAAGAACTTCATTTGTATACATTCTAACCGTGATAAATAACGGAGATAGACATCATCGGCTATACATTGAAGGCTTTAATGTTCAGACTGACCTTCTTGAACCAGGCCAGCAGGAAACCATCAAAATTTACCCTACAGAAGAAGGAATTTACAATTATTATGACAAAAGACAATATTTAGAAAAATTGGGTCAAATCAAAATTATTACAGTCGTTCCAAGTGATGAATTTCAAGGAATTTGGCGTGATTTAATTTGAAAAATTTGACTTTAGAAAATGCCTACTGCAAAAGTCAATTAGACCTCTTTTCTTTTTATTTTTCTAAAATTGATTTGAAATTATTTTTTATTTATACAGCTATAATGGAATCTAGAAATTCACAAAAATGTATCCTTTTCCACTCGATTTGCATATTCTACAATGATAATCAATATTGAAAATTGTATGAATCGTTCTCAATAATGAAATTAATATAAGAAACGGAACCGTGTTCTACCAAGTATACCGGAGTATTCCTGATTGGGGTAACACCCTACGTTTCCGTCTTTTGTCACAAGAACCAAAGTCCTTCTGACATTTTAGTTACGTTGATGTATTAAATAAATAGATAACATGATTCTCAGATAAAAGATTCACATGTAAGCAAAGTTTTAGAACAAAAATATATCATTTTCAAAATAGATAATCGTAACTTATCTAATATTACTGAGTTACAAAAAAACAAGTTGTCTGAACTAAAACGCCACATGGCTCTCAGTTTATAATGTATGGAGTTGGACGAATCGGAGTGGTTTTATTTTTTATCTTTTATATAATTAACTTAGAGCTCAAGGAATAATCCAAATAGTAAAAATCAATTAATAAACCTCGACATGCTCAAATCTAAACAATTTTTCTAAAGACTATCCTTAATTTGCATAATTTCCTGGTTAACAGTTCGTATCAAAAGTTATTGTTTGTAGGATCCCCAAATTTCTCCTTTGATTTGTATGTATTAGAGCGACCAAGATGTACCCTTGCCATTACTGGGGCCATTATTGTAGTAATCAAACCGATAGCAACAATAATGCCAAATAATGTAACATCAATTATACCTAGCTCCAATCCAATTGCTGCTATCACAAGCTCAATCATGCCTCGGTTATTTACAAGATGTCCAATCGTCATGCTCTCATTATTCGAGAAACCTCCTATTTTTGCTCCAATAAAGCCGCCAGAAACTTTTCCTACAACTGCCACAATAAGCAAAACCAAAAATAATAGCAACTTGTCAAATATTGATTGTAGATGAAGCTGCATTCCTATGAATGCAAAAAATATGGGAGACAGTAGACCAAAAGTAATTGTAGTAAATGTATTGTTTACTTTTTCATAATTCTTTTTTCCTATCATTTCTTTGTAAATTATTAATCCTGCAAAGAAAGAACCTATGGCAAAATGTAAACCAACATTCTCAGCTATCCAAGAGATTCCAAATGCAGAAATTAATAATATTCCAAATCCAGCCTCTCTAGATTTCAGCTTGTCAGATAATGACGAAATTTTAGTTGGTAACCAACGTTCCCGTTTTTTTAATATAATGTCAAGTAAGAAAATTCCACCAATGAACGCTGCAATCTTAAATGTAGAAAAACCAATGTCAACGTAATTTATTTCCTCCATACCAGTTACAGATAGTTGTATTATTATGGCAAGTACTACTAACGAAAGTACGTCATCAATGATTCCTGCCGTTATAACTGTGGTTCCAATCTTGCTTTTGAGTAAACCAAATTCCATGAGAACTGCAGCACTTACTGGTATTGCTGTTATGGCCAAGGCCAATCCAACGAATAATGATGTTAGTATTGGTAAACCAAAAAGATATGCAACTTCAGCTCCTGCCCCAAACGGAATTACAAATGCTAAAACTGAAAGAACTATAGAGCATTTACCTACCTTTAGAATTTCTTCTGGGCGTAGATGTAGACCAGCAAGGAACATTAGAAAAAATATCGCGACGTCAGTGATTACCTTAAAGGATTCGGAAGGCTGAACGATGTTGAGTAGAGAAGGACCAATGATTACGCCTGCTAATAGATGTCCCACAAGTGCTGGCAGCTTTATTCTTCTGAATACTTCACCCAGTATCATGGCAGATACTAACAAAATTATAATATTGAAAAAGAATGATTCAGACATGATTGTTTTCTTGTTTTATGATCGTTGTAAATTTTATTAAATGAACATCAGAATATCGCTTTTGAGAATCATCTCTTAAAATCACCATAGATCTTAATTAAGTATGAGGAGTCACAGTTATTCGTGCTTTTCAAAAATATTCTTGTCCCACATGATGGTTCAGGTCATTCAAAACATGCATTCAAAGTAGCTTTGGATATAGCAAAAAAATACAATTCCAAAATTTCATTGCTTACGGTCTTGGATACTTCAACTGGATATTGGGCTCATACCAACCTTTGGGATAAAGCAATGTTTGGAGCTAGAACTATGGTAACAAAAGAGTTTGAATCGTTTGAATCTGTTGCAAAAAAAGCCAAAATTTCATTTCATTCTGAAATTATTGAAAGCAAATCTATAACAAAATCAATAGTATCTTATTCCAAATCTAAGAAAATTGATCTAATAGTAATGGGGGCTCACGGAACAACAGGTTTGGATAAATTAATTCTTGGTAGCGTTTCAGAAAGTGTTATTCACCGAGTTAGGTGCCCAGTTCTTATTGTACGATAGATAAGGAGTTGATTAGTCCAGTTGTCTGAACTAAAACGCCACATGGGGCTTTTTCAGCTTACAATGTATGGAGTTGGACTAACTCTAGGTGCTGGAATTTATGTTCTAATTGGTGAGGCTGCGGGTTTTGCTGGAAATTCCATGTGGATTTCTTTTGGTTTAGCAGCAATTGTAGCAGTATTTGCAGGGCTAAGCTATGCAGAGCTTACAGCATTATTTCCAAAAGCAGCTGCGGAATATGTTTTTGTAAAAAATGCATTTAAAAGTGAATTTATTGGATTTTTGATTGGTTGGTTAACTGCAATTACATCTATGATTGTTGGTGCAACTGTTGCATTAGGATTTGGTGGTTATTTTGCACAATTTTTGGATATTCCAATTACCATTTCTGCAATTTTTCTTCTTGGGGTACTATCATTTGTTAGTTTTATTGGAATAAAACAATCTGCGTGGGCAAATACAATTTTTGCATTAGTTACTATTGCAGGTCTTGGAATAATCATTTTTTTAGGTTTTACAATTGAAGTCAGTGAACCTGTTAATTATTTTGATGCTCCAAACGGAATGACGGGAATAATACTTGCATTTGTTTTGATATTTTTTGCATTTATTGGATTTGAAGATATGGCAAATGTAGCAGAAGAAGTAAAGAGACCAAAAAAAACATTACCACGGGCAATAATTTTATCTATAGTAATTACAGCAGTAATCTACATTCTTGTTTCTTTATCCTCAGTACGCATCCTAAATTGGGAAGAATTGAGTCAGTCAGCTGCACCTTTAGCTGATGTTGCCAAAAGAGGTTTAGGACCAGGAGGTGGAATTACTATGTCCGCAATTGCACTTTTTGCTACTGCCAGCACAGTCCTCATCACCCTGGTAGCTGGTGCAAGAATATTGTATGGTATGGCAAAAGCTGGTTCGCTACCATCCGTTTTGGCAAAAGTTCACTCCAGGACTGGAACTCCTTGGATTGCAGTAATTGGAATTTTTGGTACGTCAGTTGCGTTTGCTTTTATTGGAGATATTGTAATTGTTGCAAATATTGTGGTTTTTGCAATTGTCATCACGTTTGGGATGGTGAATTTATCGGTTATTTTATTACGATATGTAAGACCTGATGAAGAAAGGCCATTTAGAGTCCCACTAAACATAGGTAAATTTCCAATTCTGCCACTCTTAGGATTTATTATAACAGTCTACATGGCAATACAATTTGAGTTAGAAATTATTTTAGTGGGAGTTGGAATAATTGGAGCAGGTTGTATTTTTTATCTTTTGTATAATAAACGAAAAAAGAATACAAAATGATATCTGAAATTGACGTAATTCCAACCATAATAGGAATTTTATTTATTGTCATTCCTTCAATGTTGCTAGGCAGACTTTGCACTCGTATTGGACTATCTGAAATTATCGGTTTTGTGATAGGTGGGGTGATACTAGGTCCCTTTGCTCTTGGAGGGTTTATTCCATTTTTTGATAAACCAATTGTTCAGTTAGATGATCTAACTCTATTGTTATGGCAGATGTCCGGTATTGTAATACTATTTTCTGCTGGACTTCATTTTACATTCAAAGACCTCCTTAGGGCAGGGTATAGAGCAGCGGTAGTAGGAACACTTGGTTTAGTCATGCCATTGGTTTTAGGGTATGCAATTTCTCTGGCATTTGGATTTGACTGGACCATTTCAGTATTGATTGGTGCAACTTTGAGTGCAACTAGTATTGTCATTTCAGTGACATTGTTAGAAGAGCTAGGAAAAGAAAAAACACAAGAAGGAAATATTTTGGTCAATGCTGCTGTGTTAGATGATGTATTGGGATTAGCAGTTTTGTCAGCAGTAATTTCAATAATTACACTAAACTCTCTACCAAGTATAGAATCCGTGTTAATCACGACAGGCAAATCACTTGGTTTTTGGTTATTGTTATTGTTAGGTGCAGTATTTGTTCTTCCAAAAATTGTTCATGGTATTGCTCTTGCAAAATCTACATCCCTTGAGATGAGAGGAATTAAACAAGCTACTGCATTAGGTGCTGCTTTTGGATTTGCAGCAATAGCCTCTGCTGTGGGGCTCAATGCTATAGTGGGAGCATTTGCAGCAGGAATGGGATTGGCAGGATCAAAACTTGCAGGACAAGTAAGGGAATTTGTAGGTGAGCTAAAAGTTGTATTGGCACCATTATTTTTTGCAATAATTGGTGCACATGTTGATCTTAGACAAATCTCTGAAGTGAATGTAATCTTTTTTTTAACCATTTTGGTTGTCGCTATTTTAAGCAAAGGGCTTGGTTGTGGAATACCAGCTGCCATCATGTTGAGAAATAGATCAAAAGGTTTTCGAATAGGCTATGGCATGATCGCTAGAGGCGAAGTAGCCTTTATCACTGCAGGAATTGGACTTGCAAGTGGAATTTTGCCAGATTCTATTTACACAACACTGGTTTTAGTAATCTTGGCAACAATTGTAATCACTCCAATTCTTCTAAAGAATTCCTTTAAATCAGAATTATCCAAAACTCATTGATCTTTTACCTACTATTTTGTTATAATGTGAACAAACGGAGTCCATACCAACAAAGTTGCAATGCTAATTCCAATCATAAAAAGCAAGGTATAGTATGATAGTTTAACATCTCTGTTTCTTAATGCAAAATACAATATCAGCCAACTTAGTCCCCATCCAATGAGCATGATGCTTTCTTTGCCACTGTATGGGCCTATTTCTACTGCTCCAGGAATCCATGCCTTTCCGACTTCGTGAATGAAAAGTTTGGCATCTTCTGATAATACACTTATTGTATGGGAAATACCTAACGATAAAACCCCAATCATGGCGGCAATCATTGCAGCAGCAACCTGTCCGTTTTTCTTTAGGTTGGTTAGTTTTTCTTCAGTCATCTTTTATCACACCCCCATCAGTTTTGTTATTGCTGCTCCTAAAACAAATACAATCATCAGTACTGTCCATGCCACTGCAATCATCACACCCACTGCATTTCTAATATTTTCATCTACTGGAAGGGAATCCCTGTATTTCCAGAGAATGAAGGTTGCAGCAACTGCAATTGGTAGTGGAAAAAGCCCTATGAATTCTTTGAACTCAAAAAATATCTCATGAATTTCAGGAAAATTACCTTTGAAGAATTCTCGTGGACCTCCTTCACCTCTATATGCTATGTAGATCATGTTACCAGAAACTACTGCAAGAAAAGCCAGAACAGCTGAAATTGTTGCCAAGATCCTAAGATCTCTGTATGCCTTTAGATGGCCAAGCAATAATCTCCAACCAAGATAACCAGCAGCTGAGCCAATAATCACACCTAGCGTTGCAAAAATGCCGTGTATTGTAGCAATTGAGGCAAATTGGCTTTCACCCATCAAATCTTCCCAAGGAGCTGAAAATCCTAATACAAATCCAAGAAATACAGTCAGTATTACCCAACCAGCAATAACTATATTCTTTAACGATCTTGTTTCTCTACTTGTTGTTTCTACCATAGCATATCACCAATGTACGTCTGTTAAGGAAAGTAATTTTCCCATGTTTCAGTGTTTTCCTTATTCCTGCTAGAAGTTATTGTCGAATCATCATCAATTTTGAAAACCTAATTCTCATTTACGAAAATCATATTATCTTGATAAATAACAAAGTCACATAATGGAACCATGAAAGTAAGAAAAGTTGGCAGTAGAGGAACAAAAGCATATGTGAAGGATGAAGGACCTCAAAATTGGGCAGGAGATGCCTACAGAAAAGTCGAACTGGAAAAGCTCAAAAAAGTACCAAAGGGCGAAACCCTACACCTAGGCCGTGGGGTAAGAACAACAAAGCTAAAAGACTTACCAGAACCTGAAAAAAGACCTTCTACTGAAGGAATGACCAGAATTACAGGAAGAGGTACAGGAAGCCGAAAAAGTAGAAACAAAGGTTCACAATAAGTCCAACGCAAATTTTAGATGGAGAAAAATGGCTTTTAAAAAAATTCTTGTAGCATGACGCCTCAGGTTTTTCTAATAGAGCCTTTAAGAAGGCACTTGAGAAGCCGAAAAGGATTACAGCAAAATTACTTTAGCTACGGTGATTACTGGGCTTTATCGTCCAGTATTGGTTGTAAAATAATATTTATTGTTGACATCAGAGTTTTTCTCGACAATTAATGATTACAATAAGAATATCAAACTTGAAAATTATGACTCTGCTAATATGTCCTACTACGTATAATATTTTATGCCAAAGAAAACCACTAAAGAAAAAGAATGGAAGAAACTAGAACAAGATGAAATGAAAGAAGAAGATCATCAGCTTGAACTCAAAGAAGGCTATGAGCAAGACGAAAAATATGAGGAATCAAAGGATTAGTTATCAAAAATCCTTTCTTTAGGATATTTTTTTAATTACAGTGCAAGACAGTGTCTACCCAGTCGTTATATCAAATTCTGAGCAATTCTATTCATGCAAGTATTACAACCTGCCTTCAAAATTGAAGATATAGAAAAAAAAGATAACATGCTTGAAGTCCTTTCAGACAAATACTGTAGAACAATCCTCGAAGCCATAATGTACAAGCCAAAGTCAGTTATTGAGATTACTGCAGAGACTAGAATCCTAGTCAGCACCACATATCGAAGAATCCAAATGCTTCACGACAACGGCTTGCTTTTTACATCTGGATCCATTAGTAATGATGGAAAAAAATTCTTCTTGTATTAAAGCAAAGTTAAAGGAATTCAGAGCATTTTCAACAATGGTCAAGTGGAAGTTGAGATAATTCTCAACAAAATATAGCATACACTATCTATATTGAATTTCACCAGATTTACAAAAGAATAAGTTAATTTTTAACATTGATTTTGTATTAGAAAATTTGAGTGAGTATTCGAGTTTCATTTTGAATGTTCTATCAACCATTTTCCCACCTCAGGCCATAATTTTTTGTGTGCAGTTCTGCTAATGCACAGTCCAATATGTCCTGTTGGCAATTCGAGTGTCTTTTTGTCCTTGCTTGAAACAACATCAGTGATACTTCTACTGGATTCTGCTGAAACTAGATCATCGTTTGTACCTACTATGTTCAATATTGGAATGGTAATTTTTTTTAGATCAACAAGGTTTTCCCCAAGCATCATTTTATTTTGAATCAGTAGATTCTTTTTGTAGATGTCGTTTATGATCTTCTCAAAGACCTTTCCAATAATAGGGAACACTGTCATAAAGCCAAGATTCTACAGCAAAAAACTGCATGATTTCTTTTGTGCTTCTAGGCTGACTAAAGTAAAACTGATACTTCAAAGCAGCCTCCAAAGGATTTCTCAGTATGAATGCAATATTGAGAAAAGATGATGGCACATTTCCAAAAATATTTACAAATTTTTTGACATCAAGATCTTTAATCCAGGATTCCAATACTGTTGGGGGGTTTCCAAAATCAACAGGAGTTGCATGTAAAATTAAATTCTTTACATTTTCAGGATGTAGCGCTGAATATATCAAAGATAAAATTCCACCCCAACAGTACCCAAACAGCGTAACATTTCTAGAACCTGTGATCTCTTCTACCTTGTCAACTGCTTTTTCAAGATAGTCTTGTGCATAACTTGCAAGTGGCATGTTTTCATCTTTAATTCTGGGTCTTCTCCAGTCTGTAGCATAGACATCAAATCCCAGTTGTTGAAAATATCTAATTATGCTTCTCTCTGGAAGCAGATCCAAAATATAATGTCTGTTGATTAAAGAACCTACAACAAGAATAGGGGATTTTGAATTTTGGCGGTGAAGATGTTTTGTAGTGATGAACCTCAAAGTTCCCCTTCATAGGAATTATTTCAGATGGTGTACGATTAATGGTATCTCGGATAGGTTCTATCATACGATCATAATTATTGGTCATTGCTTCAAGATAGCGGTACAATTTATCATGATGAATAGTTGAGGCAAATTCTGCGAATGAATCAATAAAATCTGATAATGATTTTGAAAAATCTCTTTTCTGTAAAGCGTTTTTTAGTTCAGCATTGAAAGTAGTTCTAATCTCATCTTGAATTTTTTTGCCTGTTGATTCTTGTAAATTAGAAGCAGACTCGATTGCTCTAGACCAAGAATGAAAAAGAGTCAGACCATACTGCATTTGAAAGTTAAATGATTTTATTGCAAAATCTGTGTAAAGAGATAACGGGTCGTTTGCAATTCTCATCGAATCTTCCAATTCTCATATCTTTGCAAATTGACATATATTGCTATTCCTCAAAATCAGACTTAGTTTTCTTTTAATAAAGTAATTACATCTAAATCATTACAGAGTATTAAATTGCAAGAATTATCAAAAACATCATGGCATTCGTTGCCAGCAGAACAAGTTGTAGAAATGTTCCGGACTGATCCTAAACAGGGTTTAGACTCAAGTGAGGCAAATAATAGGTTGCAAAAGTTTGGTGAGAATGCAATCTCTGTAAAAAAAGAAAAGAGTTCAATAATTTCATTTTTTTTGCAATTCAAGCAACCGCTAGTTTTGATTCTCATAATAGCTGGTTCTATCACTGCAATATTGCAGCAATGGATTGATACTGGTGTAATTTTTGGAGTAGTTGTAGCCAATGCTGTTATTGGGTTTATTCAGGAGCACAAGGCAGGCAAAGCAATTCAAGCCCTTGCACGAATTGTAAAAAGTGAAAATGTGGTAATCAGAAATGGCGAAAAAACCAGGTTGCTCTCAAGTGAGATTGTTCCAGGCGATATGGTGCAATTGCGTTCCGGAGACAAAATTCCAGCTGATATGCGCCTATACTATACAAAAGATTTGAAAATTGACGAGTCAATCTTGACTGGTGAATCAATTTCTGTCAAAAAACGGACCGAAGTTTTTCCATCAAACACAATACTTGCAGAGCGTAAAAACATGGCATATGGGGGAACTTTGGTTACAAACGGTTATGGAATCGGCATAGTTGTACTTACTGGTGATGACACTGAAACAGGCAAAATATCTCAGACCATGATTAAAGCAGAAGAAATTGAAACTCCCCCTAACCAGAAGAATATCCTATTTTAGCAAAAAACTCCTTTTGGTAATACTTGGTTTGTCCATTCTTACATTTATTTTTGGAATTTCTAGTTCACACAAAGGACTGCAACTGAATTATTCATGGAAGTAGTTGCCCTTTCAGTTGCAGTAATTCCAGAAGGGTTACCAGCTGCGATGACCATCACTCTTGCAATAGGTGTAGGGCACATGGCAAAAAGAAACGCCATAATAAGAAAACTTCCTGCAGTGGAGACTCTTGGCAGTACCACAATAATATGTTCAGACAAGACAGGAACCATCACTGAGAATCAGATGACAGTAAGCGAAATTTATGCTGGGGGGGAAAATTATTCGGAGTATCAGGAACTGGATTTCAACCAACAGGTGAAATTAAACATAATCATGTCAGTATCCATCTCGAAGAACATCAAACACTGAAAAGGAATGTCTCATTACAGGACTATTTGTGCAATGATTCGGATTTAATTCAAAAAGGAAAATCATTGGGAGGCAAAAGGGGGATCCTACCGAAGTTGCGTTAATCACAGCAGCCCACAAAGCTAACCTCAAGCAGACTCTTGCAGAGTCATTTTACAGAATAGATGCGATTCCCTTCGAGTCCCATCTTCAGTTTATGGCCACACTACATGATGATGCAGGTGATAAAATAGTCTACGTAAAAGGTTCTGTTGAAAAAATTCTTGCAATGTCTTCGTATCAACTCAAATGATCATACAGGACTTGAAGACCTTACAGAAATTAATATTTCAAAATTACATGAAATTGCAGATGATATGGCATCAAAGGGTCTGCGAGTCTTGGCTTTTGCCAAAAAGAAAATAGCAAACGTGAAAATCATACAGTTGAAATTTCTGATGTCAGATAATGGACTGGTTTTTCTAGGCTTTCAAGCCATGCTGGATCCTCCAAGACCCGAAGTAATTGAGGCCATAAGAGAATGTCAAAATGCTGGAATTCGTGTCAAGATGATAACGGGGGATAACCTCAAAACAGCAGTCAGCATAGGTAGGCAGATTGACCTAAATCGTTCATTGCAAGGAAATCAGCACGATATAACGGCAATCACAGGGAAAGGAATTAGAACAATACTCAGGGGATGATTTGATCGAAATTGTCGATAAGACAGATGTGTTTGCAAGGGTTTTACCAGAACAAAAATTTTCTATAGTAAAGGCACTTCAATCCAAAGGTAACATTGTTGCCATGACTGGGGATGGAGTAAATGATGCACCTGCTCTAAAACAAGCCGATGTTGGGATTGCAATGGGCATTACTGGGTACAGATGTTGCAAAAGAGGCATCTGATGTGATTTTAACTGATGATAACTTTGCATCAATCAAGGCAGCAGTAGAGGAAGGAAGAAGAATTCTAGATACTCTAATCAAATTCATCACTTGGACACTTCCCACAAGTTTTGGGAGAGGGATTAGTAGTGCTAGTCTCTATCTTTACAGGGTATACTCATTCCAATCCTTCCTGTCCAAATTTTATGGATTAACATGACTACTGTACTAGCATTGGGAACTATGCTCATTTTTGAACCAAAAGAATCTGATGTGATGAAACTTCCTCCCAGACGGCCCAACTCTCCAATTCTCACAAAGGATCTGATAATTCAGATTTCCATCGTAAGTGTATGTATTCTAATTTCAGCATATGGTTTGTTTGAGTGGTCAATTGAGAATGGCAGTACTGTTGAAGAGGCAAGAACAATTGCAGTAAATACAATTGTGATGATAGAGATATTTTATCTGTTTAACTGCAGGTCTCTAACTAAATCAATTTTGAGAATGGGATTTTTTTCAAACAAGTTGATTTTTCTTGGAGTCGCAGTTATGATTCTGTTACAAATTGCTTTTACGTATATTCCCTGTTATGAATGAAATTTTCCAGAGTAAACCAATTGGGATTGATTCATGGTTGCAAATAATTGGAGTATCAATTGTCACCTTTCTAATAATTGAAATAAAAAAATTTGCTTATAGACTAAATTTAAAACGAAAAAATAACCTCTAAAAAACTAATCATTTTACTATCAGAATAGGGCATCTAACTCGTTGTGCTACACCATTAGCCACACTGCCAAGTAATAGATTGTCAAATCCAGTTCTTCCATGAGAACCCATTACGATAAGATCAATCTTTTTTGTTTTTGCAAATGTAACTATTTTTTCTACAGTAGAGCGAGACTGGAATATCTTGAAATCAAAGGGTGTTCCTTGCCTTTTGGCGTATTTCCATCACTTATGATGAGATTCCCAAATCCTCTTTCTGCCATAAATTCTACTGCTTTATTGAAAGAAACATCAGGGTCTACAGAAATTGGATATGGTGTCATATAATTAGCGATAGGAAGATTTATGATTTTTAATTCCATGCTATCGTTATGTTTGTAAAGTATTTGATTAGTGATACTGAATATCATTTCTGAGAATAATGGCATTAATCAAAGGGGCAAGTTTCTCTGCTCTAGTTGCAGATTGGGAAAGCATGGTCACAGAGTTTGAGTTTTAATCCTGTTTTGTTATGGTAATGCCTGAAAATCAGTTATTTATTTTTCCCAAACGGACCTTGATGATCAGTAAGGCAACATGGACATTGTTTTGTATAACATTCATCTACTTTTTCATGACCACAAGAACCACAGTGGCAAAAAGGATCATCATTCATATTCAATTTATTTTCTTTTCATTACTTAATCCAATTGCTTGATTTTCTATTTTGATAATATTGTAATCCTTTTTTAAAGAATATCAGATAATTTATCATTATGACTTCAATTGACAAGGCAGGAATTGGAATTGCAATTGCTGTAGTTGTAGTAGCTTTGGGTTTTACATTAATTTTAGGTCCAGGAACATCTGAAATTGTACCTGTAGTTGAACAAACTACGGCTTCAATAAAAGAAGCAGGTCAAGAAATCCGAGAATCAGGCTTTGAGGCACTCGAGAAGGCAGCAGAGACTACAAAACAGGTAGCTAAAGAAACAAAAGAACTTGGAGATGCCGCAAAGGAACTTGCCACATCTAAATTACCCTCAAGACTTGTATCGATTCCTATTGGAACTGCCATACCTGGATGTGAGGATGTAGGCTTGTGTTATGATCCTCCATCGTTGATAATCTTCACAGGTGGGGAGATTATTTGGAGAAATGATGATACTTCATCACATACTGTTACTAGCGGGAACATCATTGAAGGACCCGATGGGATCTTTGATAGTGGGCTGATTAAGGCTGGTGCGACTTTCTCCTTTAGATTCGAAGAAGCTGGTCAATACGATTACTTTTGCATGATTCATCCTTGGGCAAATGCATCAGTTACTGTAAACTAGAATTTTAAATTAGAAAAATCCAAGGTTATGATCTATCTTTAATTAAATTTTTTGCTCTAGTAATTAACTCTCAACTCTACCAATCAAAAATGATAATTATACGTTGGTTTAATATTTGGTTTTTTTAAAAATACGATCATGACAGAACTTTGTTTGAATGATAATTGTTACAACAGTGTACATCAGATTACAAAAACATTGGAATTTTTATCCCATGCAGACAAATACATAGAAGATGCAAAAAAGGCAGGAGATTCTGAGGCTGAAAAAGTTTGGAATACAATAAAAGCAGACAGACAAAAACATGCAGAGATGTTAAAGGGGATTAGTTGTAACAGAGGTAAAAAATAACAAATTCTAACCATTTTTATTTTTTTTATATCAAAAGATAGGATGATTTGTTATGTTAGTAATTATTTGTGGTTTACCAGGTGTTGGAAAAACCACCATTGCAAAAAATTTAGCACCGTTAATCGATGCTAGTATCTTATCAACTGATAAAATTAGAAAGGAGTTGATTTCAAATCCTACTTATCAAAAAGAAGAAAGAGCACTAATTTATGATGTAATGATTTTACTTGCCAAATATCTGCAACAAGTCTGGCAGAAATTGTATTTTAGATGCTACCTTTAACAAAGAAGATTCTAGAAATCAAGTGAAAAAAATGCTCAAAGTTTCCGAAGATCAGTTTTTCATAGTTGAGTGTACTTGTCCTGAAAAAATAATATTCTCTAGACTCAAAAACAGAAAAGATGACTATTCTGATGCAGATGCTTTAGTATACCAGAAAATGAAAAAAATCTACGAGCCTGTGAAAGGCAAACACATTACAGTTGATACTTCCCAAGATTCAGAATATAATGCTAAACTAATTTTCAAACAATTAACTGGAGGATAATTTGATTAAAACTCAATTATCTCTTATTTCAGTTCTAAAAAAAGACAAAGCAGTTTATCCACACAAGGTCTCAAAAATTAATCTTGAAGAGACTCATATTTCATGGATTTTACTTACTGGAAAGTACGCCTACAAATTAAAAAAAGAGTTAAAGTTTGGTAACGTACTTGATTTTTCCAATCTAAGTTTACGAAAAAAATACTGCCAAAGAGAAGTCCAACTAAACAAATTACTATGCCAAGAAATGTATGAGGGAGTTGTAAAGATAGTAAACTACAAGGACTCAATTCGTTTTGCAGATCTTAGGGAAAAAGGAAAACCGTTAGAATATGCAGTGAAGATGCGTGAGATTCCTCAGAAATATAGAATGGATCACTTGCTTAAACAAAATAAAATTAACAAAAAAACAATTGACTAAACTTGTTTCAATACTTGTAAAATTTCATAAAAAAACACCAACCAGTCCCAAAAATAAAAAAATTTGGAAAGCCATCATTTCTTTTTAAAAAAATAGACGAGAATTTTAGAACACTAGAAACATTAACAAAAATTAATCCAAAATTTGAGAAAACACTAATTAAATTTATTCAGGACAACAAGCCTCTATTTTTGAAACGAATTAAACAAAACAAAATTCGGGATATTCATGGAGATTTGTATCTAAGAAATATCTTTGTGATAAATAATTCAAAATTTTATCTTTATGATAGAATTGAATTTAATGAAGAGTTGAGATCAGCAGATGTTGCAGAAGATGTAGCACATTTTGCAATGGATTTGGATTTTCATAGAAGGCCTGATCTTAGAAAATACTTTCTTACTCAATATCTTGCAAAGAGTCAAGACTCTGAGTTAGAATTGCTTGTTTACTTTTGGATGTGCTACAAGGCATGTATGCGAGCAAAAGTGACTTTTTTTCAAGCCAAAAATGAACAAAACAAAATAAAGAAAAAGAAACTGATTAAAGATGCCAAAAAACTTCTTGGCCTTGCAGAATCTTACATGAATTTTCATGTTTAAAGAGATAGAGCACTGCTTCTTTTTGTATTTGGATATTTAGATTATTTTTGACATTAAATAAATAGACAATTATCAATTTTGGGAATCATAAAACACAACTTATGATGATACTTACCATTTTCTTCAGTAATAATCAAGAAAGATATTATTACATGACATTTAAAAAAATAAAGTAATGACTGATAAGATGATCATCAAATCCCAAAGAAAAATTCTAACTGTTGCCGAAGCAAATTCAAAAGATGTTGGTAGAAGAATTGCTCGAATAGATCCTGAGGTACAAGAGTTACTTGGGCTTACCAGTGGAGATGCAATAGAACTATCATCAGAAAGAAAAAAGGCTAATGTCTTAAACTGGTATGGATTTCCAGAGGATAAAGGACGGGGTCTGATAAGAATTGATGGATATATACGCAACCAACTGAATGTTGGCATTGACGATAGGGTTGAAATAAAAAAGATTAATGTAAAGGATGCTAAAAGTATCACACTTAGGCCCACAGAACCTTTACGAATTATTGATGCAAGCAAGTATTTGATAAATTTGCTTGAAGGATTTGTAGTTACTAAAGGAGACATGATTCCACTATCTATAATGGGTCAGAGAACAGACATTGTTGTATGGGAAACTAATCCATCTGGCCCAGTTATTGTCACAAAATCTACCAGAATAATTGTCTCTGAGAAAATCGCGAAAGATTTCACTGGTGAGGGTTTTCCTACTGTCACGTATGAAGATATTGGAGGTTTGAAAGAGGCAGTTACAAAGGTAAGGGAAATGATCGATCTCCCACTTCGACATCCTGAATTATTCAAACGCATGGGAGTCACAGCACCAAGAGGTGTTCTCTTGCAGGGACCTCCAGGGACTGGCAAAACGTATTTGGCTAAAGCAATAGCAAATGAGACTAGCGCAAATTTCTATTCTATTGGAGGTCCTGAGATTATGAGTAAGTATTATGGTGAAAGTGAAGCACGACTTCGAGGCATCTTTAAGGAAGCCGAGGAGAATGCACCTTCAATAATTTTTATCGATGAATTAGATGCCATAGCACCAAAAAGAGAGAACGTCATTGGTGAGGTGGAAAAACGAGTGGTTGGCCAGTTACTATATTTGATGGATGGACTTACTTCAAAGGGAACAGTTGTTGTAATTGCTGCAACCAATAGAGTGAATGATATCGATCCTGCACTCAGAAGAACTGGAAGATTTGACAGAGAAATAGAGATAGGAGTACCAGACAGGGACGGACGTAAAGAGATCTTGGACATTCACACACGAGGAATGCCATTGTCAAAAAATGTAAATCTTGACAGGATTGCTGACATTTCTCATGGTTTCGTGGGTTCTGATCTTCAAGTACTTGCAAAGGAAGCTGCAATGAGAGCTTTACGACGAGTGCTTCCTCAAATTGATCTCTCAGCAGAGAGTATCCCAATTGAGGTTTTGAAAAAAATTCAGGTGAACATGGATGACTTTACTAATGTTCTAAACGAGATGGAACCTTCTGCAATGAGAGAGGTTTTCGTAGAAATACCAAATGTACGATGGAAAGATATCGGCGGATTGGGTGAGTTAAAGCAGGAGCTAAGGGAGGCGATAGAATGGCCACTCAAATATAGATCTGTGTTTGCTTATGCTAACGCAAATCCTCCAAAGGGTATTTTTCTTTATGGACCTCCAGGGACTGGCAAAACGTTGGTTGCAAAGGCTGTTGCAAATGAAAGTGAATTAAATTTCATCAGTATCAAGGGACCAGAACTCCTATCAAAGTGGATAGGGGAATCAGAAAAAGGCATAAGGGAGATATTTCGAAAAGCCAGGCAAGCAGCACCATGTATTGTTTTTTTTGACGAAATTGATGCGATTGCCCCTATTAGAGGAAGAGATTCTGGAGATTCGAATGTTACTGAAAGAATGATTAGCCAGTTGTTGACGGAGCTTGACGGTTTAGAAGTTTTAAAAAATGTTGTCGTGATTGCGGCAAGCAACAGGCCTGATATTGTGGATCCAGCATTACTTAGATCTGGCAGATTTGATAGACATATTTATGTTCCACCCCCAGACCGTGATTCAAGGCTTCAAATAATTAAAATTCATACCAAGAATATTCCCATGGGTGAAGACGTTAATATTGAACGCTTGGCAGATATAACAGAAAATTACACGGGCGCAGATATTGCATCATTTATTTCCGCTGCGGTGATGGCGGCTATTCGTCAACATGTCTTCAAATATGAAGATCCACTTGAAGCTGAAAAACATGTAAAGGAATTGACAGTGAATATGAAGCAAATTGAGGATGCCATGAAAAACACACGACCCCTATCAAAGCAAGAAACTGAATGGTACAAACGTATTAAAGAAAAGTTTGGTAAACCTAGTCTTTCAGAAATAGATATGAAGGCAATAACATGATGTTACTCTCATTAAACTCAAAAAACTTTCGACTGGCTGGTTAGATTTGATTATAAAGGAAAATTTATCTCCATCTTTCTTTTTATGTTCTTTTCTTTTTTCGTAAAATCAAGATTATCCAAACCAGAGAAAGAATTCCACCAGAGGTCCACATTGCCCCTGCCCCAAACAGAAGAGCATATGGAAGGATAACCAAATTACCATGAATCAGAAGTAAGGCAATTCCTAAAGCCATAACTGAAAGAGTCCCTGCGACTATTTTCCAGTCAGGAGTTAGTTTTGATTCAAACCTTTTCCATTTCTTCTCAGTTTTTTTATTATTACTCATGTTTTTGTTTTTCAAATCTACAATATTAATAAGATTATGATTTTCAATATTGAATTTTGATTTCCAATTATCAGATTTGAGATTCTATTTCAGTAATCAAATTGTTTTATCTCTACCAATACTGATATTCATCCTTAAGTTATTTAACAGATAATTATAGTCTTTAAGCAATGGCCAAAACCTTCGCAAAAATTCTTGTTGCCTTTGACAATTCTCCCAATTCAAAACGGGCATTAAGTAATGCAATTACATTAGCAAGCTTGTCAAATGGAACGTTAACTTTGGTTCACGTTATTTCATATCATAAAGCAATGGCCAAAATTATCCAACCCTACAAAGGAAAGATGATCAGTCACGTTAAAAAATTTCTAAAGAATGCTAAACATTCTGCCTTCAAAGAAGGAATACTCGTAAATCAACATATTCTATATGGGAATCCATCTGAGGAAATTTTGAACCTTATGAAAAAGAAAAAATTTGATCTGGTGGTTATGGGTCGTAGAGGAACAACAAAGATAACAGGACCATCACTTGGCAGCGTATCTAATGCTCTTATCCAAAGTTCTAAAGTACCTGTTCTCGTAGTTAACTAATTTGTAATTTTTAAAATTACAAAATAGTAAATCATGTTATTGAACCTATTTGACAATAAATACCGGACAATGAACTTGTTGTGAAACGCCATTTGCTACACTTCCTAGCAATAGTTTTTTCCACCCTGTTAGTCCACGGGAACCCATTATAACAAGATCAATTTTTCTTGCTTTTGCAAATGTAACTAATTGCTTTACAGTTGAATCAGTTATGAATACGTCAATAGAAGTCGAAATATCTGCTTTTTTTTGAGTCATTTTGTAGTTTGGACATTCTATTTGTTATTACATCTCTTGCAGTTTTGAAAATTTCTTTTTTGAAACTATTCCCCAAATAGCTTGCTCCAGTATCGGCATGACTTAAACAAGCCACCAAATGAATTTTAGCATTATATTTTTTTGCCATATCCAACGCAACTTTGAATGCAAGATTAGAATGCTTGGAACCATCCCAAGGCACTAATATTTTTTTAAACATTATGATTAACTTTCTATTTGAGGTTAATTTAATGCTTTTATGATTATCGTAATTGAAATTGATTTAACTTTAAAATTGTAAAATCATTGCTCTATCAATAAAATGAAATTCTGTTTGCAGTGTATTAGTGTCGTATTACTGGATATATCAAAACCTTGTTATGCCTAATTCATGTAAGTATTACAAGCCCCATACAAGGTAGAAGAAGAAATAAAGAAGGACAATCTTTTAGAAATTGTCTCAGACAGATACTATAGGTCCATCTTAATGCCATTTTATCTTCATTCTAATTTCAGGATCTTCCATCATTTCCTTCTAGTTTCCGAACTTATCATATCTCATCTCTAAACCATCTCATTTTACCAAAAGGACAGGAATTTTTGATTTGTGCACAACATAATTTGAGACGCTTCCCAGAAAGGTTTCTTTAATAGAGCTCATTCCTCTTGAACCAATAACAATCAGATCAAAATTCCTATCATGTGCAAATTTTACTATTCGTGGGGCGTCGTCACCATGCATTATTTTCTCATAAAACAAAATTCCATTTTGTGCCGAATGAGTCTTTGCTTTTTTCATAAATTTACTTGCATTTTTTAAAAGATAATTTTTGATGTATGCCTTTTGTTCAGCTGATGCAGGAGGACTAAGCGGCGTAACATACACACCAGTAATGGTGGCCTGACAGTTTCTAGCAATAATGATCGCTTCATCTAATCCCCTGAATGAATTTTTTGAACCATCTATAGGAACAAGAATTTTTTTAATTGTATTTTTAATCATATAAGCAAATTATCTACTCAAGTAAAAAAACTAACCATTTTACAACTAATACAGCCATCTATATGTTTGAATTCCCTTTACATCGCCTTGTTTCTATTTTACCCTCAAACTTTGGATAATATTTCAATACATTCCACCTGGTGGCATTCCTTCAGGTGGTGCAGAAGGACCAGATCCTGATACTGCAATCACATTGTCTATTCTTAGAAGCATATTTGCAGTCTCTGTAGCTGATTTGATAATCTGCTCTTTGACTACGATGGGCTCAATTATGTCAAGTTTTTCCATGTCTGAAATCACCCCGTCGTTTACATTCACACCTGTATATTTTTCACCTGCACTATGCTTTGCTCTAAGCTGAGTTATTGCATCAATTGGATTCATTCCTGCATTGCGTGCAAGAGCAATTGGAATGGATTCCATTGCTTCGGCATATTTTTCCACTGCCAACTGTTCCCGTCCAGAAAGAGTCTTTGACCATGTTCTAAGATGATCAGCAATGTACTCTTCTGGAGCCCCGCCCCCTGGAAGAATCATTGGTTTTTCTATTACGTCTTTTACTACCATTATTGCATCATGAATGGATCTTTCTGCTTCATCAATTACTCTCTGGGTTCCACCTCGGATTAGAAGGGTAACTGCTTTTGGATTTTTACATCCTTCAACAAATACCCACTTGTCTTCCTCAATTGCTTTTTCTTCAACGTTTTGTGCATCTCCTAGGTCTTTGTCACTAAGATCATTTACCCTTCCTACAATTCTGCCCCCTGTAGCCTTTGAGAGCTTTGTCATATCACTTTCTTTGATTCTTCTTACTGCTAGAATTCCAGCTTTTGCAAGATAATGTTGAATGATGTCATCTATTCCCTTTTGACATAATACTACAGTTGCGCCCGTAGTCTTTATTTTCTCAACTATCTCTTTTAGAATTTGGGTTTCTTCTTCCATGAATGATTTAATCTGATTAGGACTTGAGATGTTTATTTTGGCATCAAATTCAGTTTTTTCTATTTCAAGTGGTGCATTAATTAAAGCAATTTTTGCATTTTCAATCTTTTTAGGCATACTACTACTAGTTATTTCCTTATCCAAAACAATTCCATTTACTAGGTGACTGTCCGAAACAGAACCACCAGTCTTCTTTTCAACTTTAATATTATCTATGATAATTTTATGAGAACCATCTTTTTCTTCTATTACTAATAGTGCGGCATCAACTACAACTTTGGCAAGATCTGCAGCTTCAACTGAAACCAATTTTGTTTGCATTGATGTTTTTGCAATTCGAATTAAAATGTCTTTATCTTTAGGATCTACTTTTTTAGCAATTTCAGAAAGAAGTTTTAATGCTTGTGTTGATGCTTTTTTGTAGCCACCAGCAATAATTACAGGATGAATTTCATTTTCAATAAGCGATTCTGCTTTTTCCAACAAGGCTCCTGCCAGTACAACTGCAGATGTTGTACCATCCCGACCTCACTGTCAGTTGCCTTGGCAACTTCAACCATCATTTTGGCTGCTGGATGTTGAACGTCAAGTTCTTTGAGAATTGTAGCCCCATCATTTGTTATGGTAATATCCCCTAGAGGATCCACAAGCATCTTATCCATTCCTCTAGGACCAAGACTTGTACTGATAATTTCAGCGATGAGTTTTGCTGCTTGGATGTTGTTTTTTTGTGCATCTCTTCCCACGTGATTGTCTTGTACCTTCCTTTAGTAAGATTACTGGAACTCCTTCAGATGTTGCCTGCATGTGTGCCATAATGAAATAAAATCAATTTTTCTATTTATGGGTTTAACATAAATTCCAAGTTTGAGAATGTCTTCCATATTTTTAGAATATTCAAAATCAATCAGTTACAATAAAAAAAATTATTGTACAGAGATTGGTTTTTTCTTCTGTATTTTTGTTGGTTTTAATTTTGGCAGGATGATGTCCAGTACGCCGTCTACAAGTTTTGCCTTTGTCTTTCCAGAAACTACTTTTTCAGAGAGAGGAAGTGTTCTGTAATACGAAATTTGGCTACGTTCCTTTTTAAGATAGTTCTTTTTCTTTTCTTCTGATTCTTCATTGTGCTGGGCAGATACTTCTATTGAATTATCTGTCACATTTAGTTTGATGTCTTTTTTCTGCACGCCAGGGACATTCAACTTTATCCTAAGATGTTTTCCCTCATCAATAACATCACATGAAGTCTCAGGAATCTTTGGAAAGTTAGGCATGGAAATTGACGGAAATGATGCAAATGATTTTTCAAGATCTCGTCTGAAATTCTCAAATGCTTTTTCCGTTTCTTCCCAACTAGTAAACCAAGGGGACAATTCCTGTGATGCCTTTTTTGGGACTTTTTTGGAAGCCATGACCTTAATCCTTCTAAATCATACTTATTTGTAATATCTAATTCTCTGTTTTGATAATCACAACCTAGTATATTGTAAATTGAACTTTGGTTTGGTACAAAACAGGTAAACGCAGTGATAACCCATATGATACACGCGGGCATGTCGCATCATACGTCTCCGTGACTTTATTATCATAACTGAAAATCAATATTGAAAATCTAGGTTTTTCTTTTAATTATAAGCATTATAAAAAATAATATCTTGAAAATTGTAAAACCAAGTACCCAAGAGAACACCTTACTTGTGGGATTTCCAAGTAGTGGTCTTGTTGGCACCTTTTCAATATCATATCTAATTCATCATCTAAAGATGAGGTATATGGGCGAGATTGAAGTACCAGATCTTCCTTCAACTTTATTTGTAGATGGAGGAGAAATCCTTGGACCAATTAGAGTCTACAACAAGCACAACATTTTTGTCATTATATCTGATGTTCCATTTGACCAGTATTTGGCAGAAGAATTTGCCCTTGCAATTTACGAGTTTTGTAAAAAAAATGCAGTAAAGAAAATTATTATTGTCAGCGGAATGAAGAGTATTAACCAACAAAAAGACCCCCCAAAAATTTATGGTCTGACAACAAATCCGGTATTAGAAATTCTACTTTACAAGAATCAAATTCCAAAATTTTTAAATGGTTCGATTACGGGAACAGATGCTGCCATAATTTCAGTTTTTAGAAAAACAAAGATTCCTGCACTTGTTTTGTATGCAGAATGCCATCCATTCTTCCCAGATCCAGATGCATCAATTATTGCAATAGTAACACTTGCAAAGATTCTAGATGTCAAAGTAGACACGCGTGATATTCAAAACGAGATAGACACACTTCGAATACAGCATAGAACTCTAATGGAAGAAACAAATCGCAAATTACTACCACGCCAAGAAAAGCAGGGAAAGGTTCCACAGATTTACAGGTGATCATATGAGAAATGATAATGACTTTGAATTTAGAATAACACCACCAATAATTAGTTCATTGTTTGATGATATTGAACATAGAATTCTTTCACCACTTTCATGCCTAAGAGAGTTTGACACTCACTGGATGGTAGAATTTGATCTTCCACTGGTAAGCAAAAAAGACATCAAGGTTACTTTTGATGGAAATACTATCAATGTTGAAGCAAAGCTCAAAGAGAAATACTCGGAAGAAAAACTAGGCAAGATTACAAAGTTTGAATATTTTAAAAAATCAATTTCATTGCCTAGAAAAATTGATAGCAAAAAAACAACTGCCAAGTTTCAAAAAGGAAGACTAGAGATTAAAATTCCAAAAAAAGTAGTTGGCCATTCCATCAAAATTAACTAAATCATTGGGCTTCAAAACTACCACGGCCTGAATTGTAAGGCTTGTTCATCAAACCTACGCATTTTCCTAATTCACTGTGCATTATTGGGTGATGTCCACATATTATGCATTTTACTCAAAAATCTGCGTAGAGTCAATGTCAGATCCTATACACATATCACTAAACTCTTCAGGATTTAGTGAATAACAAACTTTGGGCTCAAACTGAATAATTTGCCCTTCTTTTTCAGAGAGTTGTTTTACTTTGGAAGATGTATTTTTCTCCAGAGTTTTTTTGATTATTGATTCTCTGATTTGGGATTTTGTTGGTTCATCAGTGATAAAGCTAACCGTACCACGAAACTGATATCCCTTTAGTTCCTCTTTGTTATAGACTGAAATTGTTACCCAGGGATTTACCTGAAAATTCCTAAATGATTTGTGTTTGAAAAAGTCAATCCAATAGATTGCCTCATCATCTACTCTAAAGAAAATTCTTGGAGACACATTTGGTGAATTGTTCCCATCAACTGTTCCTACTACAAAAATTCCCTGAGCTTCAATGAACTCTTGGATTTCAGGAGGAATTTTTACCATAATTACAGTATGTCAAATTCATATTAAAGAAACTTCTAAAATCTCACTATTGATAATGAATAACTTGTCTAATAAATTGAATAATTTTTCCATACCTTCTTTTCTGAATTTTCAACTTTGAATCCTTGTTGTAACATTTGCATAATGAAAGTTTAACGCCTTTTGGTATAACCAGTAAGACGGCTTTGCAAGGTTGTATAAATAACTACAAGACCATTCATTGATAAATTTAGGCATGAATTTGGGAGGTAGACGAGGATGGTTTGGTGGAATTCACCAACCCAACTACGAATTGTCAGGGTCAAGGCGTTTCCAACTGTCGTCAGGGACGGGAAAGACCTCATGTGAATCTGCACCCTCGTCATGTTGAGATAGTCTGAATAATATTTAAGGCCTGTAGATGATTTTCTATTTTGAAAATTAAATCTGATCACGTGGTTGCTTTCAAATTTAGTAATTGGAAACAAGGGATAAATAGAAAATTAAATTATAATTTTGTATGACATTGAAGAAAATAATGGTTTGCTTAGATGGCTCAAAGAATTCCGAAAAAGGACTAGAAGAAGCAATCAAGTTGGTAAAACAAACCAATGCTACCATACTTGGAATACGTTGTGTTACAACATTCGGTATCTTTACTGCAGTTCATACCCCAAAAATACCCGAGAAAAAATGGCCAAAAGATGCAAGAAAAATTATTGTATATGCAAAAAAGCAAGCCGAAAAAAGCAAAATTGATTTTGAAGGTGTGGTGCTAGCAGGACATACGGCTGGTTATGATTTAGTTACATTTGCAAATAATCCAACAAACAAGATTGATCATATTATAATTGGTGCTAGAGGAATGGGATTTCCAAAAGAGCTCTTTTTTGGAAGTACGTCCAACTTTATCTTACATAAGGCAAGAGCACCAGTGACCATAATTAAATAAACTCGAATTAAAATGAAATGGACTATTCATTATGTTATTTGTCTAATCATGAATATCCCAACTGAAAATCACTTCAATTTATTTTCATTTTTTAGGAATGAAAATTGAATTCAACTCTATATTATACAAACACAACTTATCTTAGGTGGATTACATTTGATTTTCAATCTTAGAAAAGTAGGACTAGTACTTGGTCCCCTTTTATTTTTAATAATTATAATTATGCCAACACCCACTGGAATGTCAGAACCTGCGAAGGCAGTTTTTGCAATTTCAGTTTGGATGATAGTATGGTGGATAACAGAAGCAATTCCTGTTTATGCTACGGCATTGCTGCCAATGGGATTAATTCCTTTGATGGGAGTACTTCCATTAAAAAATATTGCAGCAGAATACATGCATCCAATCATAGTTCTTTTATTTGGAATGTTTATGATTGCTTTAGCTATTGAAAAATCTGGCCTTCATCGTATAATTGCTTTTAAATTAATCACTATTTTTGGATATTCACCAAAGCGAATACTTTGGGGATTTATGATTACCACTGCTCTACTATCAACTGTTGTGATGAGTACCACGGTTGTTTTGATACTCTTACCAGTTGCATCAGTTATTCTAACATCACTTTCTCAATCAAACTTTGTAACATCAAAAAAATTTAAGACGATTTTCATGCTATCCATTGCTTATTCTTCATCAATTGGAAGCGTAAGCACTCTGATAGGAGCTCCTCCCAACTTGCTTTATGCTGCAACATTAAAGGAAATTTTTCAACATACGGTAACTTTTGCTGAATGGTCTGTGTTAGCAGTTCCACTTTCAGTTAGCATGTTGTTACTTTGTGGGCTATACATGGGCAGTAAGGTTGGAAAAAGTACCCCTGAAACTGATAGTAAGATAAAACAAGCTTTGATGTTAGAAAAATCAAAACTACCTAAAATGACTGGCGAACAGAAAACCGTTTTGGCTGTTCTTCTTGGCGTTTTGGCTTTGATGTTTACAGGACCAATCTGGCTACCTCAAGACTCATTTGTCACTAATTCTGTTATAGCTATACTTGGAGGAATTTCCCTTTTTGTTTTACCAAAAACTAGATCAGAAAGTTTGATGGATTGGGCTGGAATTGAAAAACTTCCCTATGGGTTATTGTTTTTGCTAGGAGGAGGGTTTGCTTTAGCATTAGCCTTTATTGATTCTGGACTAGCTAGTTGGATTGCATCCTCTTTTTCCTTTGTGGAAAAATATCCATTTGAATTGGTTGTTGTGTTGTTGGTAGCAATGATTATGTTACTAACCAATGTAAAATCCAATACTGCAACAGCTGCAATATTCATCCCGATTGTTGGTACAATGACGATCTTAAATCAGTGGCCAACACTGCCTATCCTTTTTGCCATAACTGTAGCAACTTCGTTTGCATTTTTGTTACCGATGGGCACTCCCCCAAACGCACTGATCTATGAAAAGGCACAGATTTCTATTAAGGAAATGGTAAAACATGGAATGGTACTTAATGTAATGGCAATAGCATTGATTTCTATATTTACTATTTTTGTAAGTGTGCCATTTTTTAGCTAGATTATTTAATTTTGGTGTTAGAAATGAAGGGTTTAGATCTGATAAAAGGAAGTTTTATTTGGATTGTCCTAGCCAGCCTGTTTTTTTATGTTGTATTAATTTTGTTTTCTGATGCCGATAAAATTTCAGATCATTTTCTCCACATTAGAATTGAATTAATTTTTTTGATATTTCTTCTTGGTATATCATCACACATAATCAAGAGTTTTCGTCAAAAAGAATTCCTTCAAATGGTCGATGAAAAAATTCCATTTAAAAAAAATTTGATCGTCTATCTTGCTGGTCTGTCATTAATTGCTACACCTGGCGGAATCGGAACGTTCATCAAATCTAAATTCCTAAAACGCCAATTTGGAATACCAAATCACAAATCCCTTTCAGTTATTTTTCTAGAACGATATCATGATTTACTTGCTTGCACAACTATTATTCTCATTAGCCTTTCAATATCATTTAGTTGGATATCTGTAACTCTAGTAATAATTTCATCGTTTTTACTAATCGTAGTTTATCTTTTAATTTCTAATATGAAGATCTTTTCGTTTATTCATAATAGATTATTAAAAATAAAATTCATAGCAAAAAGATTGCCTGAAGTTGGCCCTGGTGAATCATTTTTGGTTTTAACGCGAGCCAATGCCATGACTAAAGGATATTTGATAAGTATGGCAGGATGGGGTTTGGATTCATTGGCTGTTTACATTGGATTTCTAGCCTTCAATGTAGATTTGGGGTATCTATTAACTTCTCAAATTTATCTTACTTCCCTTGGCTATGGAATCTTATCTTTAATGCCAGGAGGGATTGGGGTTACAGAAGGACTTGGTGATTACTTGTTGGTAAACCAGGGATTAGATCTTTCCATTGCATCCTCGCTTGTTATATTCACAAGACTGATCACCCTCTGGGCTGCAACTATTATTGGAGTGATTTTTACTCGTTTTGCTCTAAAACAAAAAGTTAATCTTTAGAAATCAATATGACAGATTCATTAAATTTTCTAAGAAACCTAAAAATAAAAAGACTTCCAGTGTTGTTTTGTGATAAAGAGGATTCTTGTTCCATATGACGGGTCAAAATATTCAAAGAAAGCCCTATCAAATGCAAGTGAGATAGCTGCCAAATTTAATGCTACTATATTTTTGTTGACAGCAGTAGATGAGCATGAATACCTTCATGGAGTGTTGCTTGCAGAATTAGAGGGGGATTACACAGTAAAAGATTCCATACGTAAGTTAGTTAAATCAGAAGTAATGGCTACCAAAAAGATGGTAAGTCGATTAGCAAAAAATTGTGAAAAAAATGGAGTCAAAGCCCATCACCACGCCATGAAAGGTGATCCTATTGAAGCCATACTTGATTATGCCAAGGCAAATAAAATAGATCTCATAATTTTGGGAAGTCAAGGCCTCAGAGGATTTAGTAAATTAAAGGCATTGGGCAGTGTTAGTAGAAAGGTATCAGAATTGGCAAAATGTCCAGTAATGATAGTTCGGTAAATTAATTTTCTATTTACCAATATATCCAGCTATCGAATTTTACAATTGATTTTCAATCATGAAAGTTAGAATGTTAGTTAAATATACAGTAAAATAAGAAATGGCGTAACCATGAAACAAAATACTACTGTGTATATTGTAATTGGAGTAATTATTGGATTCAGTGTCGCCTTTGTTGTATTATTTGAATCTCCAACTATTCAAACTACTGAGGCCGAATCAGTTGATATTTATCCCAAATTCAAAAATCAAAATCCACAAACATTATCTTACACATTAATTGCCCAAGATGCTGAAATTGAAATATCTCCAGGGGTAAAAGCAACAGTATGGACATACAATGGAACAGTTCCTGCACCTACTCTAAGATTTACTGAAGGTGATGATGTTACAGTCAAGTTTGTAAATGAAACCCCTTATGCTCATACAATTCATTTTCACGGTACCCATGATTCTGCAAATGATGGAGTGTGGCCACAGATAATGCCTGGTGAGG